>Ga0182018_10000630_pt1 | contig 44409 bp, 41 predicted proteins | sample 812P2MmetaG_FD_120490 | JGI IMG/M metagenome (GOLD analysis project Ga0182018, IMG submission 120490) | Permafrost microbial communities from Stordalen Mire, Sweden - 812P2M metaG | ecosystem: Environmental > Terrestrial > Soil > Wetlands > Permafrost | place: Sweden: Stordalen | collected... | reverse complement strand
TTTCAAGCTTCTTGGCTCCGAGCGTCTTTCCCTTTTTTGCCATGATCTTTTTCCTCCAGAAGTTTTTGTTTCTTACTTCGCAGTCACCTATTGCAATCGTCGCGCCAAACCCAAAGTGATCGCGGGTTAGGCAGACGGATTGCAAACACAGGAGTTACACCACGACGAAGCGCGACGACGGGCCCTCCGAAGTATTGGCCCGATTAAATTTCCAACACTGTGTTTATTAATTCAACGAATTCGAGCCTCCTGGGACCCCGGGCATGCCAGCGCCGCCGTCCCAGGCGGTGATCGGGCCGCGCCAGTCTTCGAAAATGCCGTTCGGCGATCGTATCAATCTTGACCGGACGCCTGAATGAAAGCCGATCTCGGCTGTAGAGCCCGCCGTGTTGTTCCGCTCTGGGACGTGATATCGTGAATGCAGCAACACGCCAGTGCATACTCTCCCTGGCGAGAGGGGCGGCCTGGCGTCGGCCGCCGGGTCGCCCCAAGTTCTTATCGTTTGACCCTGCAGTACCGGGAATTTCGATTCATCCTCAGATTTCCAATATTTGCTATTCCATGGGTGCGTTCCGTAGTCGAAGTGCCGGACCGCTGGGCGCGACGGAGGATACGGAATCACCATTTTGGACCTTGCAGGAACCCTATCTGCTTGTTCTTTAGGAAGATCGGTGGGTTCGTTTGGTAATTTCATGTTTGGCATTCTCTCAACCGGTTGCACCCTTTCGCCCTTTTTCGCAACCTTTGAGGCGCGAGGGCGTTCGAAGGGCCACGTGCCGAAAACGGTTTCGGCAGGTTGGAAATGAGTTCCCTCTATCACCGTGTCGAGTTCTGCTTTCCACGTGTCCGAGATCGCGTGCCCCTCTGCGAATGCACCCAACTCGAGCTTTCCGGATGGACGCTCACATCGACATCTACGGCTGCGGGGGGAGGGACGAACACGCCGAACCGGGATGCTTGGAGCCTCTGGATCTCGTGGAGATTCCTCAAGAATGCCCGCTGAAGAGTACTCTCGTATCGAGCCAGTTTAATCGCAAGATCCGCCCTGGCTTGCATCCGACTTTGGTTCTCCGCCTCCAAAAGTAGCTTCCTCTGCCGAGATTGTTGGATAAGCTCACGTTCTTTCTCCGTAGCCCAGGATCGGTTTTTCAGGGCAGATGAAACGCAACGGTTCCGCACGGCCTCGGTTCCGATTCCCACCGCGTTTGCGTAACGCTCGATAACCCGGCGAAGAAAGGCAACCGTCGAACTGTCGAAGTATTGGTCGGGTTTCGCGTCACCACCAGGAGGCCACGAAAAGCGAAGATCCTCGAGCTTCACTTGGGAGAATTCATTGCAAAGCGCCCACAGCGTAGCGGCAATCGATTCTGCGTCGAGGGTCTCTTCATCGGACAATTGGGGCAATGCTTCGAATGTGCCAATCGCGGCAGACGCTCCCCTTACTCTTAAACGGGCCCACTCGGGTTCTGACGGGAGTGGATAGCCGTTTTCGTCGCGCTGTTGCGGGTCGGTGTTCATCGTGGCGCCAGCAGCGGCAAAGTTTTCGGCTTCGTATCGGGAGATACGCCCGAGTCTCCACGAGTGCTCGGCAATTTGGAATGTGAGCAGCTCCTCAAGATAACCAACCGGAGCGATGCTCTTGAAAATGCCATCGCGGTGCTCTTCCCAAGCTTTGCGGCTCTCTTTTGCCAGGAGGATAGGGGTCGTTGAGAGTACGCCGTGCTTCACGGCGTTTCTGGAAGAAGCCGCCTTCCCAATCCGCGTCCTTGGTCCAGTTGACTTGAGAGCGTTCATGCGGTTTGCTTCCAGCTTTTTCTTTGTCATGTTTTTCCTCCGGATCGCCATGCTGTTGGTTGTTCTCGACAGCGCGCAGATTCTCCCTCCAATAAAAAAGGGCAGACGCGATGCGTCTGCCCTGTCTGATTTTTGGGTGTGATTCTTACTATGACATTCGCACTAATGCCTTTGGCTAAAGCAGTCCACGGTTTTGAATCCAGATTCGTTTCGTTCTAGGAGTGTAAAGCTGCTGCACGTTTCACTAATCTGCTGAGGGCTAGCGCGTACTGTCCGCGATCTTACTTCGTCCGCCCTATAAGTCAAGCGTTTTTCACCACAGCGCGTTCCAATTAGTAACCCCCTTCCCGAACAGGTTTCGACTAGGTCGATTGCGACGCAATACTCCGCCCGGACGGGAAGGGTTCTGCAGGTTCCTACGAGGCTTGCTCAGAAGTGGTGAGGTCGGTTAGTCCGAGTACTTGGACCTCGATAGTGCCAGTCGTTCTTGGTTGAATGTTTTCGGGAAGTAGCGTGTTCAGCTTAGAGGTTGCCTTTTCTTCCGCTCTTTCGCCCATCTGGCAAGGGCGGCCTTCCGCGCGCTAGCACTGCGCTGCTCCGGAGTCAGTCTCGCGGCTCTCGTTTTTCCGCCCTTGGCGCCACCCATTTTTCCCAAGGCAACGGCGTGGGGATTTTTCGTTTGCATGGCTCACCAACTCTTATGACTCCGGGGCTATCGAAAATCAAGCGAAAATAGGAACTTGACAATGCGTACCCGCCTACGCATAATCTTTGGTGCGTAGGCGGGTACGCATAAGTGCAACACGCTTGGACGTGGCATGGCAGATGTGCCCGCGGGGAGCTGGCGATGAAAAAACAAGTGAGAACGCTTCAAGTAAACCTCAGTCTGGCCCACGCTGCGTGGGGAGACCTTTCACCGACGCTTTTGCAGGGTCTCGAAGAGCTCACAGAGAAGTACGGACTTTCTGTGGCATTAGGGGATGTTCAACAGATTGACGGACGCTGGTACGTAACACACGCGGGACTGCTTCGGACTGCTCAACGTAGACGATGCCAGGGCATCAGGACTTCCCTTCAGAAAGATGTATCTGACCCTATCGCCAGCCGCTGGGTGTTCAAGGCAACGGTCTACAAAACTCCTAGTTCAAGAGGGTTCGTCGGTTATGGGGATGCGGACCCCTCGAACGTCTCCACCCTTGTGCGGGGCGCCGAGATGCGGATGGCCGAGACCCGTGCGGTCGACCGAGCCCTTCGGAAGGCTTATGGAATTGGACTCTGTTCTGTTGAAGAGTTGGGATCGTTCTCCGCTCCATCCCGGCCCGCCGTTGCGTCTCCTCATGCTAATGGGTCTCACGGTTCAAACGGTTCGGGCAATGGCCACCCTCGGCTTCGGGACCAGCTCTGCCTTCTCATCCGAAAGTACGAACTCGATCCCGTCCGAGTTAAGCGCTACGCCGCTGATTTCTGTGGAACTGAGGTCCTGCGCGATGCCGGCCGGGACTTGGTCGAATCCTTTATCACGACTCTGGCCGACCAGGCAGCCAAGGACCGCGACGCTCTGATTTGCAAACTGAACAGCTATGGCGTCGCCGAGGCGGTGAAATCATGAAGCGACATATCCCCGGCCTCCATGCCGAGTCCAAGAACTCTGAGGACTTTCTCGAAGGCCTGTTTCTGGTTCGCGTAGACCACGTGAATTACAGGTGGCATCCTCAAAAGCCGTGCTACTTGATCCGCTTTGTCGTGCTCGAACCAGAGGAATCTCGCTCCCGCCATATTTCGGGGCGGCTGTATTGCACTCCGAAAGCTCTCTGGAGGCTCAACTGGTTCCTTCGTGATTTCGGATACGACACAGACCTGCTTGGCCGAGACGAAGTGGACGAAAAGGCTCTGGTGGGGCTCAAGGGAGCCGTCCGCACTTCGCACAAGACACTATCCGGTCGAAGCTTTCAGAATCTCGATGGATTTGCCCCCTCCGATGAGTGGGAAACCCTATCGACGGACCGGGGCGAGAGAATCCGTGGGGAGAAGGGCGAATCCAATGACCTACAGCTACACACAGATTAGCCAATACCTTCGTTGTCCGCGCAGCTACCGTTATCGATATCTCGATGGCTGGCGGGAAAAGGACACGCGCGCGGCAATGGTTTTCGGTCGCTCCTTTGAAACCGCGCTGGGCGCCTACTTCCGAGGAGAGGACTCAACCGCAGTGCTCTTCAAGGAATGGGGAGCGTTCCGCGACGCTCCTTTCGAATACAAGAAAGGAGACTCCTGGGATCGCTTGGTCCACCAGGGAGTTCATCTACTCCAGAAGTTCGCACAGGATGATCGCGTCCAGGTTCTCCAGCCTCAACAGAACCTACAAGTGAAGCTGCTCCGAACTCTTGCCGGAAACAACGAGTTCGTTTCTTACATTGACGCTCTGGGTACGCTGGATGGCAAGGAGTGTTTAATCGATTGGAAGACCACGACCAGTCGATATACCGAAGTGCCCCAAGGATTGCTGACACTAGACCCTCAGCTCATTTGCTATTCATGGATCAGCGGAATATCCGACGTAGCATTCGTCGTGTTTGTTCGAAAGCAGCAGCCTGAGATTCAATATCTGAAAGCTTCAATCTCGGAGGAACAGCGGCGCGAGTTTGGTCGACTGGTCGAGACAACGGTTGGCCAGGTCGAAACCGGTCAGTTTCCCGGCCACAGCGGGATTCGCTTTCCTCAGAACGGTTGCGTCAGCTGTTCGCATCTAGGGCTCTGCCTGAACGACCAGCAGTTGATCGACGTGAACCTGATTCGCAAACCGGGAGCGAGCGACCTTGATTGGCTTGACGAGCTTTCGGATTAACGGATTCCCAATGGTGCCGAATCTCGATCGACGGCGAGCTCTGCTTGTCATGGACAAAATCGACGAGATCCTGTCCTGGGAGAAGACCAAGGAACAGGAACGCGACGTGCGCTTTGTCGAGCTTGGGCAGTATCTATGCGAGGTTCGGGCCGGGCAGTACTGGAGGCTGGAGAAACTGAAGTCGTTCGATGAGTTCCTTGAAAAGCGCTTTCCTGAGTCGCGCCGGAAAGCCTACTACCTGATGGCTATCCACGAGACGCTGACCAAGATTCCGAAGCAACAGCTCAGGGAAATAGGTTGGCGTAAAGCAGCAGAGATGGTGAGAGTGGCTCGAAGAGAAGGAGAAAGCTTCGATTGTGCACCCTGGGTGCACAAAGCCAAGGTCCTGAACCGGGAGGAGTTTGAGCGCGAAGTCGAGCGGCATCTGACAGGTAAAGAGTCAGAGCCTTGGGAACTGATCTATTTCAAGGTGTATAAAAGCCAACTGGCAGTGATTGAGGGGGCCCTTGAAACAGCAGGTTTGATGCTCGGAAGCGATAAATCCAGAGGCTACATGCTGGAGATGATTTGCGCGGATTTCCTGGCGGGTGCGAACATCGAAACCGGAGATTCAAACGCGTTGATACTTTCTCTCGACCGGCTCTTTGGTCTGCTTCCACAGCTAAAGCAGCAGGAGTTTCTCATCAAACTGAATGGAACGTCGTGACTCCTGGTCTCTTGGGACGCCGGCGGTTGCGACTCGAGGCCTCCGCTTACACGAAACTACATCGAAAGATCCTGGAGCGAGACCGATGGCGCTGCCAATATTGCGGCAGCATGCAAAACTTACAGGTTCATCACATTCAGTCCCGTGGCCAGCTCGGTAGCGACACGGAAGAGAACTTGATCACCTTGTGCGCCTCCTGTCATGAGGAGATCCATCTCGGAGTCTCTGGTTGAAAAGCGCCTTAGGCTCTCTCATTGAGGGTGTCTCTTGCACCCAAGGCCCCTCACTCTGGTTTTGGTTTTTCCTTTTGCTCCTCTTTCTTGGGCGCTGCCGCCGGACGTTGCGCCTGCTTTTCAGTCGGGGATGGGCTGGTCGGCTTCCGGGTTTCGGGCTTGGCTGGTTGCTGACGTTCGGCCGGTTTTGGCGGTTGAGCGGTCCGCTCCGGAGCCCTCTGGGCCGGTTTAGGCTGCGATGGCGGCGCAGTACGCTCGGCTTCGCGTGGCGCAGGCGGAGTTGTTTTCCTCATCGCTTCGGCGGGTTTTGCCGGCGCAGAAGTGGCCGGACGTTCCGCAGGAGGTTGGGGGCGATTCGGCTGTGCCTTCGGCGGCGCCGGTCGCATCGCCTCAGGATGCTCGGTTTTCCTCATCGGTTCAGCAGATTTAGCTGGCGCAGGCGCAACCGCGCGTTCTGCCGGAGGTTGAGTACGATTCGGCTGAGCGTTCGGCGGCGCCGGTCGGGTGGCTGCAGCCGAGCGAGCGGGAATCGCCGGAGCGATCGGTTTGCTTGCGGCGATGGGTTTTGCCTCTGCAAAAACCGCCGGTCGGCCGTGATTGACAGAAGCAAACTGCTGGTGGTTCTGGGCAGCCGCACGTTGCTGCTGCACCTGCGTGGTCATCGGAGGAATGCGCTGTTCACGCGCAGAGGCGATTTCCGCTGGCAGAGGCCGGCGAGTGATGCCTCCGGGGCCGTTGTAACTGACCCGGTTGATCGTTGTGTTGTTGATGGTGACGTTGTTGATAACTGTATTCGTCACCGTGCGGTTGTACACGTGAACGTTGGTGATGGTCACGTTATTTACCGCGCGGTTGTAATTGAAACGATCGCCGCTCCAGTAACCGCCCTGATAGCCAACGCCTTCGTATCCGAATCCATAGTTGATGCCGCCATAGAAACCGATATGGGGGCCCCAATAGCCGTAATTGTAGCGATACCTACCGCCGCTATATCCCCAGTATCCCGGGGTCCATAGGAAACCCACCTGGGGCGGCTGCGCCCAGGCTCCCGGCACCCAATAGTAGCCCTCAGGAGCATAGCTCCAATATCCGGGAGTCCACAGGTAACCATCACCCGGGCATTCAGGCTGCGAATATTCCGGCAGCGGCGGTGGGGGATCTGGTGCCTGAAGCACCGGCTGTCCGTAGCTCGTATCCTCCGAGCCGGCATCGTAATCGTTATCGGAATAGCTCTGCTGCTGATCATTCGTGCTCGTCGTCGGCGCTTCACTCGCGGGAGCCAGGTTAGCCGCAGATGCCGGATCCTGCGACTGATCAGTCGTTTGATCAGTCGGAGGTGGTGGACTCTGGGTGCTAGTGTCCGGGGTGCCGGTCTTGTTGCATCCTCCCACTCCAAGCGTCAGTGCAATGAAAGCAGCTGCCAAAGTGATAAGAGAAGATGCTTTGCTGGTCGTAAGCATGAACATTATTCTCCGCGAAGCTAAGATGTTGGATTTCGGGACGAAATCATGGAACAGGATAGTATTTCGGCTAATTCAATGCCTCGGCCGGGTAACTAAGAATAGCGAGCTGGTTTAGGGCTTTTCAATACAGCGGCTAATGTACGCCCGATTCGACAACGGATCTATTCGATCCATCGCTTCAGGGCCCCTGTCTGGCCGGTAGGCGGCGTGAACTGAGGGTCGTTCGTCACTTTTTGACGAAGGTTGTGTCGAGGGAGCGCAGTTAGATTCCGTTCACCGAAATACAGTCTGAATCGCTCCTCGCGTATTCTTAGCAGAGGAAACCAGCATTGGTAGTTTCTTCCTCACTTGGGTCTCATCCGTAACCGGAAATCGCGGTTCCCTGGAGCGGCGTTCCTAGTCTTTGCGCGCCTGTTCCAACCGATGCGGGTTAAACGGTCTCGGCATTTTCTGTTTGCCAGCGGTACTACGTCTGCACGGCCTTGTGAAGATTAGGTAGTAACAATGGCCGAGCGGGCCACGCAACTGGTCATTCGGAGGGGGTCGCCGTTGCCCTTCGGGCCAGCTATTCACAAACATTCCACGCTGATAGCCTCAAGAACCTACCCGAGCACTTACCCAAGTCCACGAGAATGGCCGACGAGACGGCCAAGCTCAACGGCCCTTTCCGGGTCTCTGATGTTCTCCCTGAGCCGTTTTCACGGTTTAAGGAGCAATCGTGCTCTCTCCGAGGAGGAGCAAAATGCAGTTGTCGAGGTCATTTTTTGGCGGGGTTCTATTACTTTCCTTGTGTGCTTCCCCCAGCCAAGCGCAGACCGCTACCGTTAATTGGAACAATGTAGATCAAGTAATAGACGGCTTTGGGGCGGCTACCGGCGGTAGGAGCCTTACGTCGGCGCAGGCAGCCTTCTTCTTCTCGCTTGGTTCTGGTGACCTAGGCCTGTCGCTCCTTAGAACAGACGTTCCGGATGACGGGAGCTGCTCCATTATCAGCGCAACATGCGCCGGGGAAGTTAACAACATGCAGCTCGCAATCACCAATGGAGCGAGGGTTTGGAGTTCGCCGTGGTCACCTCCTGCCTCGATGAAAACAAACGGAAGCACAATCTGCAATACCGGCACCGGTACCCCCAGCCCCAGTAACCCTTCCGGTTCACTTAGTTCTGACTCTTATCAGGCCTATGCGGCCTATTTGGCTAACTATGTCAAGAGCTTGAGGAATCTGTATAGCATCGACCTTTATGCTCTGTCGGTGCAAAACGAGCCTGACGTTTGCCCCAATTACTACGATGGGGCCATTTGGAGCGCCGCGAATTTCCACGGCTTCATTAGAAACAATCTCGGCCCGACGTTCGTCGCTGAGGGACTAACCAACACGCTTATCATGATGCCCGAAAGCTCCGCTTATGGGACTTTCGCGTCACTGGCGGGGACTACGATGCAAGATCCATTAGCAGCGGCTTATGTGGGCATTAACGCCTGGCACGACTACGATGATGCCTCCTCAGTCATCAATCCTTATGCTGCTCAAAACAAGCTCTATTGGGAGACGGAAGTATCGGCATTGCCGGGCGTCGGTCCAAGTCTTTGCGGCGGTTGTTGGGACCCGAGCATTGAGGACGCGCTACTGTGGGCGCAGATCGTAGACAACCGGATGGCGGTTGCGAATGCTAACGCGTGGAATTGGTGGGTAGTGATTGGCGACAAGAACAACGACAATGCGGCACTGATTGGTCCCGACCAGGTCACAGTTCCAAAACGCGCTTACATGCTGGGCAACTATAGCAAGTTTGTGCGGCCCGGCTTTTATCGCATTGATGCAACACATACTCCGCAAAGTGGCGTATTGGTCTCAGCCTACAAGAACCCAGGCAGTCGGTCGCTAGTCATTGTTGTCATCAATCAGAACAGCTCCAGCGCTTCTCAAACCTTTACGTTGAATGGCACAACGGCATCAAGCATGACGCCCTGGGTTACTTCCGCGAATTTTGATCTAGTTCAGCAGTCAGATGTTTCCGTGAGTCGCGGCTCATTTACCTACAGTCTGGCAGGGTCGAGCATCACGAGTTTCGTTGGAAACACAATCACTTCCTCAGTTCCGCCGACGCCTCCCACGGGATTAACGGCGGCAGTCAGATGAATTCCTCTGAGAGACGTTCGACAGTGCCAATATCCCCGCGGCGGTGAGTAAACTGGACGGTCCTGAGGGTAAATCACGTGACAGGCTCAGAGACGACGTTGAAAAAATCTGACTAAATTCGTCCCTGGATATCGAGAAGAAGACAGTTGGCTGAGCAGTAGCCTTCGCAACTATCGCGGCTCGACGGTTCCGGCACATCAGGGTGGTGCGGGCGATCGTTGCGCGTGGCTGTCGGTGACCGCTAAATGCAGTTGGGTACGCCATTCGGTTAATTGAACACCGAAGCGTTGTGCGAGTAAGGAGTTGGAGAGAACAGAATAGGGCGGTCGGCGAGCCAGAGTTGGGTACTCCGCGGTCGTGATCGGCGTAATCCGCTTGGCTATTAGGTTTCGCCCGCCCGTTGCTGCGGACAGCCACGAAAGATTTGACGGCGCGTGCGAGGCTTCATCCAGAATCGCCCCCGCGAAATCATGCCAAGTTGTGACGCCAGCCGCAGTCATGTGGAAGACCCCACCAGTCTCGGGGAGAGACATCGCGCCTCCTTGGTCAGCCAAAAGGCCTCCAAGGACCGAGGCTGTTCCTCGGGCTATTTCCCGACACCAGGTCGGGGCGCCGAATTGATCGTGGACGATTCTTAGCTCTTCGCGCTGCGAGGCGAGGCGCAAGATCGTGAGCAGAAAATTTCGACCGCGAGTCCCGTAGACCCACGCCGTGCGAAATATCAGATGGGGAACCCCAACTTCCTGAATCGCCTGCTCACCTGCGAGCTTTGTCTTGCCATAGACGCTGACTGGATTCGACGGATCATTCTCAACGTAAGGCGAACGTTTCGATCCGTCGAAGACATAATCGGTCGAAAAATGGACTATGCCCGCACCAATCTTCTTTGCCTCCTGGGCCATCAACGCAGGCGCATCAACATTGAGGGCCTGTGCCACGGCTTCTTCTTTTTCGGCCTGATCAACGGCTGTATATGCGGCAGCATTCACAATCAAGGCGGGACGGATCGCTTGGATCGTTCGGCGAATCGCATCGGGTTTGGACAGGTCTAATTGCTGACGGTCGAGCGCGATAACTTCACCTAACGTAGGAAGCGCAATGGCCAGCTCTGCACCAACTTGACCGTTTTTGCCGACCAGTAGGATCCTAAACTTCATTTCACCCGGTATTGGGGCAAAGACTCGCGAGGGGTTTCTGCGAGCGTCGGATGTCGAGCATCCTTTTCGGACACGAGCGGATTCTCAACGCCCCAGGAAATGCGCAGATTAGCATCGTTCCACGCTATGCCGTGCTCATCAGCAGAATCGTAAATATCGCCACACTTGTAGAGGAACTGGACCGAGTCACTGAGGGCGAGAAATCCATGCGCGAATCCGCCGGGAATGTAAATCTGGTTGTGTAGCTGAGAAGACAAAAGCACGCTGGTCCATTTACCAAAAGTCGGAGAACCGACACGTATGTCTATCGCGACGTCCAGAGCTTCTCCTTCGACGACGCGGCACAATTTAGACTGAGGTTGGCGCAGTTGATAGTGAAGCCCGCGCAGCGTATTTTTTGCCGAACGCGAGTGATTGTCTTGAACAAAAGTGTCCGTAATGCCCACATTGGCGAACAGCGGGCGTTGATAGGTCTCGAGGAAAAATCCGCGAGCATCCCGAAATACCTTGGGACGCAGTTCCAAAACGCCCGGCAGGGAAGTCTCCAATCGTTCCAAGAAATCAAATCCTTATCTGCTCAGAGGGCCTTCGTAGGTATCTCGGGCGCGGCCTGAGCACCGAAGGTGCTGAACTCACTATACATTCGCTGCCCATGCTCGGGTCTCTGCATCAAGTCTAAAGCGTTGCCCTCCCGCGCCTCATTTTGACGTCGATGCTCGCCTCGGACGCAGGGAATCGTTGGATTACCGAATGGTCTTGCTTGGCTCCTTACTTTTGTTACTACGGTTCAAGCGAGAAAACGAGGATTATCGGAAGCCCGGCAACTGGACGAGCGATATTCTGAAGGTGACGGGGTTGCCCGCTTCCGGCTATCCCAACGTCGAATTCGACAGGTCTGGCGTTACTGACCCTTGTCGGGCCAGAGCTCGGACTTCAGGGGGGCAATCGCCGAAGCGGCGGAGAACGTAGTCGCGTACGGCGAGTGCCAGAGCGCGGGTGGATGCGTCCACCCGGGCACCGAAATGGGACGAAGCCGTCAAACCCCGCCAGAGTTCTGACACGAGTTCCCGCGCGATCTCCATGTATCCGCGAAGCCTGTGGTCAAACGAGCCGTGCTTGTCATAGAAAAGGAGTCGATTGCGAGACAGGAAATAGGTCTGGAGCGGAGCACGCTTATCACCCAATGATGCACTTCCCTGATGCTGGATCACCGAGCTCGTCACGACATAACGAGGTATGCCTTCGGCTGCGGCACGATAACACCAGTCAACCTCCTCAAAGTTAAGGAAGAACCGCTCGTCAAAGAGACCGATCTTCCTGAACAATTTAGTCGGAGCGAACAGTGCCGCGCCAAAAACAAAATCAGTCTTGATCAACTCGGAATTTAGCAACGCAGCGTCGGTGGCTTCAGTGTACCAATGGGGCCGGCCACTCCGTTCTGATCTGCGGCTTCCGAAGTACTGGAGCTTACCTGAGGGCCAGTACCGAACCACGCTGCCGAGAATGGCACCATCGCCCAGAGCGGCGCTCGCGGACACAAGCCGGGTGAGGGTGTCCTCACTGACAGTTCCATCGTTATTGAGAAGGAAGACGTAATCCAGGCCTAGTTCGAAGATTTTGGAGATCGCCAGATTGCACCCGCCGGCGAAACCGAGGTTTTTACGACTCTCGATGAGGGTGGCATCAGGAAGATGTTTTCGGATCATCGCAGCTGACCCATCGCTCGACGCATTGTCGACGATGAAAATGGTCCAATTCTTGTGATTGCAGGCGGCGAGCGACTGGTAGCTCTGGAGCGTATTGCTCCAGCCGTTCCAGTTGACGACCACCACGCCAATAGAAGCCTGAGTGTTCACGCAATTACTGCCCAAAGGTCTTCCTCCGCTCTAGACCTGCGTCCGCTGCGTTCTCTCTAATCGGGAGGCTGGCAGATAGTTCTGCAGGTCTGATGACGGCAAATACTCCGCCGGTCCTTGGGGGAACCGGTAGCCCACAATGAACGCCGCGCCCGTCGGCGAGAAGGCAAGTTTTCGTCGACGAGGGTTCTGGGTGTTCTGTATGAGGTTTACCGGCGAACCACAAACAGGTGAGTTGAAAATGCTGTTGTTCCTAGTCCCCTGAGTATGGGTCTCCGGAAGGCCTTCCCCATAGGCCGCTCACTGTTTAACGCAAAGCGTGGAGCGAAGACTCGCGATCCTCGTAGTACTTCTCGTAATAGGTGCGGTAGTCTCCTCCGCGAACGCCGGCCATCCAATCCGTATTTTCCCGGTACCAGTCGATGGTCTGACGCAGACCTTCATCAAGAGGAATTACGGGCTTCCAACCGAGTTCGCGCTTTACTTTCTCGCAATTCAGGGCGTACCGGCGGTCGTGACCGGGGCGATCTTGCACGTAGGAGAGCAAGGTCACCGGCTTCTCCGTCACACGAAGCAAGCGGTGCGCCATCGAAAGGTTTTCTTCGATGTCGGCACCGCCGAGATTGTAAACTTCGCCGATCTGTCCACGCTCCAGTACCGCGAGAAGGCCGCGGCAATTGTCCTCGACATGAAGCCAATCGCGTTGCTGTTTCCCGTCACCGTAAATTGGCAGTGGCTTATCGTCGAGGGCATTCGAGATCATTAACGGTAGAAACTTCTCTGGGAATTGATAGGGCCCGTAGTTATTAGATGAGCGCGTGATCAACGCCGGAAACCCGTACGTCCGCACGTAGGAAAGAACCAGAAGGTCCGAGCCGGCTTTGGAGGAAGAATAGGGACTACTCGGCCGAATAGGGGACTTCTCGTCTGCGAAAGCTCCTGGATCCATGTCGCCGTAAACTTCATCGGTTGAAACATGAACGAAGCGTCTGATGTTTAGCGCGCGTGCAACCTGCAGTAGGATAAACGTTCCTTTGACGTTCGTTTCAATAGATGCCGCTGGCTCGTATATGCTCCGATCGACATGCGACTCAGCTGCAAAATGGACAACTGTATCGCAACCGGCCATTGCCTCGGCGACCAGAACCGGGTCACAGATATCTCCCTTAATGAACCGATATCCCGTGTCATCGGCAACAGAATCGAGGTTCGCCAGATTTCCCGCATAGGTCAACTTGTCGTAATTAACGATTGAGCAGTTCTTGCCGAGACCCAGAACGTGCCTAATGAAATTTGAACCGATGAAACCCGCGCCGCCCGTTACGAAGATTCTCATGGGGTTCACCCCCTTCCGCCGGACACTGCCGCGACGGTCATCTTGTTTGCACCTGTTTCCGCGACCAGAGTGTTGGCACGCAAGAGAGACTCAAATTGGCCCGCATCCGTCCACCAACCGTCGAGGACTTCATATGTGAGCTTGTCTTCCTCGATATAGAAGTTGTTAACGTCAGTGATCTCGAGCTCGCCGCGGCCCGATGGTTTCAGACGACGGATCTTTTGGAAGACCGTCGCGTCGTACAAGTAGACCCCGATAACCGCGAAATTCGATTTTGGCTTTTTGGGTTTTTCTTGGATACCGATCACGTGATTACCACGAATCTCGGCTACACCAAACCTCTGCGCGTCGGAAACTTCCTTGACCAGAATCTTGGCGCCGTCCTTCTGCGCTCTGAAATTCTCGGCCGCCTGGCAGACATTGTTCTCGATGATGTTATCGCCCAGGATTACGCAGATCGGCTCACCGCCTGCAAAGTACTCCGCCAAGCCGAGCGCTTCGGCAATTCCACCTTCTCCTTCCTGGTAGGTATAGTTTAGGTGCTTCAAGCCGAAGTCCCGGCCATTTCCCAACAGCCTCAGGAAGTCCCCCGCGTTTTTTCCGCCCGTGACCAGAAGTATCTCTTCGATTCCCGCGTTGACCAGCGTCTGGATCGGGTAATACACCATCGGCTTGTCATAAATCGGCAAAAGGTGTTTGTTCGTAACTCGTGTAAGAGGATTTAGCCGGCTGCCCGTGCCCCCTGCTAGTACGACGCCTTTCATGTGTTCATCGACCTCCTGGAATTGGACCTGCCACTTCGATTCGAGATACTGACAACAGAATCGTCTAAATGTTTCGTAAGCTTATTCAGGCATAGCCCCAGCGGGGCTCGTCCCGTCCGGACGGGAATCGAGAGTTTTCGCGTGGACCCTGCTGTATGCATCCGGGAACACGTTGCCGAGGGTTGTGGGAGGGCTGGCTCGACTAGTGCGGCTAGAGCTTGGGGCTCCATTGAGGCTGTATTCGGGAGCTTGACTGGCTTTTATGCTGGCCAGTTCGGCGAACAATCCCTTTTCCACCCAGCCTCGCACCAAGACCTCGGACCCTTTATTCGTGAGGTGATTCGAGTCTATAAGCATCGGAACGTCGTTCTGCTCATCGGCATATTGTAAGCAATGGCCTGTCCCGCAGGACTCCTGCCACGGAGACAGGTAGACCACGTGCCACGTTGCTGCTTTGTCTTGAAGTTCTCGATCTAGAACACCTACCCACGAAAGCAAATGGGACTGCGGCAACGTCGGTTGGCTCCTCTTAATTGAGAACGCTAGGAGCATTGGAAGCGGGGCGTCGTACTCCTGCACGGGGCCGACGATGATTACCGGGATTTTGTGGTCTTGTAACCAGTGGACCGCAGGTTCAATCCGATCGAGGTCCGCCCCGGTCAGCCAGTCTTCTGTAAGGATGACACCGTCCACCTGGAGACGCGGTAGCAGAGACTCATATACATACCGCCGCATTTTTCCACAATCAGTATCATCGTACTCGCCTAACGTCGGTGCACATCCACTAGCCGTAGCTTCTAGAATGCGTGCGTTCCTAAGTTCTTGACTCAGCCCAAACCAGAACGCCGCAGCGTGGCTATCCCCGATGAGCAGGTAGTTTTGGAGGCTGGGATCGGTACTTGTGCAGGTCGTCTCTTCGTAATCGCTGAAGTGATTACCAGAGGTTATAAAGCAGCTCCCAATGCGCATCTCTTGCGCGGAATCAAGAAACGATGCGACACGCACTGCCTCAGCAGGGAACCGTTGAGGCAACCCACCGCTCGCCAAAAAGATAGCTCCAATGGCTGAAATCATCGCAGCCGCGCCGGCAGCGCCGATGAACAGTTGCCTTTTCGGGACCTTCTTCGGACCGCCTGCGCGAAACGGAAGCTCAACAAACCGCCACGACAGCCATCCAAAAAACAGTGAAACCGCCAGAATGAGTATCTTCTGCAGGACAGTCTTGTTTGTGATCCCCGGAATACCACCCATCTTGGCGAATGTGACCAAAGGCAAGTTCCACAAGTACACTGAGTAGGAGATAAGGCCAATAAACACGAGCGGCCGCAGGGAAAGCGCCTTTGCGCAGAGGGTCTTGCCGTCTACTCCGCTAGCAAGCAGGAGGACCGTTCCCAAACACGGGAGTAACGCAGCAGCACCGGGGAATGGGGTCTGCGGCTTGTAGTATATCGCCGCGACCGCGATGAGCACGATTCCCACGACACCATAACAGTCCCGCACGAACCGGCTCTTCGGTAAGCGAAACAGGTCAAAGGCAAGCAGCGCTCCAAGGAAAAGTTCCCATGCTCGAGAAAAAGGCATGTAGAAGGCCGCATCTGCCTCATGTTTCAGAACCAGCCACTCGGAAATGCAGAACGACACTACCGTCAGGCACAGTATTATCCCTGGAACTACGGCGAGCCTTTTTCGGAGGGCAAAAAGAGTGAGCGGCAGAAATAGATAGAATTGCTCCTCGACGCCCAAAGACCACGTGTGCAACAACGCTTTTGAGTAGGCCGGCTTGAAATAACCGGCCTGTGTCCAGAAGTAAACGTTGGAATAGGAAAACAGCGCCGCAAAGAGAGACTGCGCAAAACGAATCAAGTCTTGCGGTAGGAATAGGAAGTAGCAAGCGATCGAGCACACAAGCAGGACGGCCAGCAACGCCGGCACGATGCGTCGGACCCGTCGCTCATAGAACTTAGCGAGAGAGAATGACCCTCGTGACAAGTCGCGTATGATTACCCCGGTTATCAGATAGCCCGAGATAACGAAGAAGATGTCGACGCCAATGTAGCCTCCAGAAAAGGTGGCGGCACCGGTGTGGAACAACACTACCAGGAGAACCGCCAGAGCCCGGAGGCCATCGATATCAAATCGATGACCGTCTTTGTTCGCAGCAACTATTGGGGTATCGGGCAAGAGTCCTCGCAACTAGAAGCACAAGCTGGTGCCTGGAAACGCTTCGCTCTAGGCCAGAGTGTCATTGGAATCGACCTTGCGGTGGCAATAAATAGCGAAACGATTTGTAGAAGTTTCTGTGAAATTCGTCTTATCCTGCTGTCGCGGTGTAACGATCCCTGGTGAGCGCAAATGTCTCGCTCGTTTGTGGACCAGCTTCGAGCCATATCCGTCGCAGAGACCCTCGCTTCCAAAGAGGGAATCGTCGACCTCTGGTACTACTTCTGTGAGGACATCGACGCAGAGCTGCTCAATGCGCATGAGGCTCTGATGGCCCCTGAAGAGCGCGACCGATACGGCAGGTTTCACTTTGAGCACGACCGTCGCCTCTTCCTCGCCACTCGGGCACTCGTGCGAACCGTTTTGTCCAACTACTCGGCGGTCCAGCCGGCCGATTGGCGTTTTGCTGTCGGCGAGAATGGGAAGCCATGCATCGCTACTCCAGCCCTCACGCCCACCATTCATTTCAATCTGGCGAACACTCCTGGTCTGGTCGTATGCGTGGTGAGCGTATGTCACGAGCTAATCGGCGTTGACGTGGAGCGAATCAATCGTCAGGTCGAGACCATCGAACTTGCGGAACGTTATTTCTCCCCGCCTGAAATCGAGAAGCTTCGGTCGCTTCCCGCCGGTGAACAGGTACGTCAATTTTTCTGTTATTGGACGTTAAAGGAGAGCTATTTCAAAGCTCGTGGCCTGGGTCTCGCGCTGCCGCTCGATCAGTTCTCATTTACCGTTGAAGAACCAATCCGCGTCGAATTCGACCAGCGATTGGCCGACGACGCTACGTTGTGGCGCTTCGCACTTCTAGACGCATCGCCTTGCTACCTTATTGCCGTTGGCGTTAAAACGGGTGGCCCCGCATTGTCATTGCGCGCCAATCAAATTGCGCCATGACGTTAAACGCAGTCTTGTCGTATCGATTTTAACGAACCGCGATCCTAGCCATCAGTTTGCCCGCCCTTGCCATGTACCCGTACCCTGTGAATCGGAGGCGCGTAGCGATGGAATCGGCAACGGGTTTTTCTGGCCAGACCACACGGAACCTCGGATGGCTCCGGCTATTTAGGCGGGGCCATCCCCGCAATGTATTCGCTAGATTCGAGTCATGCAGTACCTGAAGCCACTGATGCGAACGTAGTACCTTTCTGCAGTTGTTCTGTTCACGGACGCGATCGTGCGCAACGCAGAACACCGTGGTGACATTTCCGTTCTCACCTACTTTTTCAACCAAGGATAGAAATGGGTTCGAGGGCCAGTAGACGTTGTAAAGATGACCGTGAAAGGACTGCAGACCGAACGGGAATGTGATGAATTCTCGATCCTGTTGATGGAAGGCGCTCTGAACTGACGCAAGATGATCCTGGGAGATGGCGTCATCATTGTCGAGCCTGGTCGTAACCAGGTGTGGCGAAGTTACAAGGCCCGTTTCAGCGATCCTACGTGCGATCACTTCATCTGTCGCGGGCCCATCTACGTAGATGGGTTTGACCAATGGCTCGAAAGTCGAAATCCTTTCCTTGAACCATACAGGACTCGCCGCGTCGAAGAAAACCAGCCACCGGAAGTCTGCACCTTCTTGTCCGGCGACCGAGGGAAGACAATACTGCTCGAAAAGCGCCAGTCGTGCTGTCAGCCAGTTTGGGTCCAGACGCTTTGCCGACGGAGCAAAATTAATCGCCGTGTTAAATCTGGTAAGCAACAGGTGAGTGAATTGTTTAACCATGTCGATCGTCTTTATCTCACGCCGCAAGCTGTGACGCTGCCCAGTAATCCAATTTGAAATCCATTCAAAAGTGATTCCTGAAGAAAACTGCCGCAAACGGCGGCTGGAACGCCCCGAGGTATCGCGCTGGGGTTATCGCGCGTGATACTTCTTTATCAGCCTTCCGCTATGCGTTGAAGGTCTCTCTCCGTGTACGTCTTGGCTATCTGGATATCATTTCCCGTGATGGCATTATCGAAGTACAAGGCGATTTCCTGGGAGCCAGGAATAAAGGGAAAGTGAGTCGCTCTCTTCCCGATCTGCTGTATCCGAAAGCCCGCACGCAATGCATTTGCGTGTAGCCACACGTCGTCTGCTTTCGGGCAGCACTTCTCAAACTCAGAACCTGCGTTCTTGAGAGCCGCCAAAAGCTGTGGCGGATAAATCGCACCTGAGACACCATTCAGAACGTGTCTCCAACTGGGTGTGGTTGAGCCGCACAACATCCACTCCGTGTAAGGTGCGATCCGGTCGCCCTGCAAGGACATAACGCGCGCGCGATAGCCACTGACGACACGGGGATCACGCTCGAACGCGGCGGTCAAGTTGCAGAGCCAATCACTTGGGTAAAGCACATCGTCGTCTGCGGTTACCAATGGAACCTGAAACTCCTTCTGTGAATCGACGTAAGGATAATACTTCTTGTGAGGGCCATAGTTCTTGCATAGCCTCACCGTCAAACCGCGCTGCTTTAGCCTTTCGAGTTCGATGGGCAATGATTTGTAGCGCGCTTCATCATCCAGCCAGAGGATCAGTTCAGAGGGCAGCAGGGAACCACTGGCAATGGACTCGATCGCTAGATACGCCGTGTCAATTCGCCGTCCATAGGAAGTCAGCGACACGACAGGACTACCTGGGCATATGACATGAGACGTGCTGCGCTTGTTGATCGCTTTGAGTTGCCTAACCTTCAACACTGCGTACGCTTTCTTCGCGATCCTCAACAGCAGCTCACTCACGAACGCGGTGGCGTTTGTAAATCTCATGTGGTCTCGACTGCGGTCGCGATTCGTCCTGGGTAGATGCAGGAGTTTCACCTACCCTGCGATCTGCGCCGGAACGCCCTTTTGCCAAACATAGGAATCGGCAGAGCGGGCCTCAACAGGAACTGCTGCTCTGAGCCCGCGCCTTAATGCCTCTAGGTAGCCAAGACCCCACCGTTGGCAAGGCTCCAAATGATTTCCTTCAGCCCATTCATTCCAAGCGTTGATGAAGAGCATCGACTTACTCACATTGGCCGTGTCAGGTTGATGGGACTGCTTTACGAGTTTGGTCACCCAAGCTTCAAATAGCGCTGGGGTCGAGCCGTGAAAAATGTGGCCGCCCACGCTTCTGCGTGGAGTGTTATCCCAGGAAGGGCACACTGAACGTATCCACGGATATCCGGGATTCGGTAGATCAACGGCCGCCTCTGCCAATTTTTCGTATGAAAACATTTGATGCTGCCGGAAAACCCGTGGCTGAGTGCGCAGCTTACTGGAATGCCACCACTTGAGACGCAGCCATGCGGCCTTTGTTGCTAAGCCAAACGGCTGGAACTCCAATGCGGCATCGAAGCCGGTCGCCAACGGGTTAATGCACTCGAAATGACTTTCCACACGTACCAGATACAAGCCGGGCAGCCCTGCCCTCTCCGCTTCGCGTCGCCAGCGATCCGTTGTGGCCCTTGCGTCCGGAATCGCCGTGCTCCGGTAAACGAGGAACAGCGGTTTACCATCGACGCGGATGTATCTCGCATCTTCAAACATGGGAATCAGGGAACGAATGTGGGCTATATCATCCTGAACAGAGTAACGCTGTTCCAGCAGGACCTCGGCGTCCCGGCCATCCCATCGCCGGGTCCAGTTCTCATTTGCCCAGCAGACGCAAAATGGGAATTTCGGCTCACCCGCAGCGAGTATTTCACGAATTGGTCGTTCCAGAATGCGTCGGCCATTGAACCAGTAGTGGTAATAACAGAAACCGTCGATCCCGTGCTCACGCGCCATTTCTGCCTGGGCTGCGCGCGTCTCGGGAAGACGCAGATCGTAGAAGCCAAGGTCTGCTGGCAGATGTGGCTGGTAATGTCCTTGGAATAGTGGCTTGGCCTTGCTGACGTTGCTCCACTCCGTAAATCCCTTACCCCACCACTGGTCGTTCTCAGGGATCGGGTGAAATTGCGGCAAGTAGAACGCGAGAACGCATGGCGCTTCAAATGTCGTTGAACCATTATGCAGCAACATAATTGACTAACCTCGATCTCCGTTCAATGAGGCACGGACAACGTGTTGGCAACCGAACATCAGGGGCCAAAGACGAGCCGAACGGCGAATTAAGAAATTTCGGACGCGCGGCCGCATGCGACTCCAAGGCAGTCTTCTTCCATAGTCGGGCAACGTCGTGCCTGCTGTATGGCGCATTTCGACGACCGAGTATCCAGCAGAACCGAACAGATTTGTGACATTGTCGGATGTGAACCATCGAAGATGGGTGGCATCCATAATACCGCAGGGCTGATAATCGAAGCGGCCCCGAAATAGATCCCAGCGCACGGTCCAGTGGGCAACGTTCGGTATGGACGCCACCACAGCCCCGCCAGGAAGTAGCGCTTTGCGGACCATCAGCAGCATCTCCTGCGGATTTGGCAGATGCTCAAGAACGTCAGCGAAGAGCACGGCGTCAAACATCCCAAGCTTCGCTAGGGTCTCAGCCGTCAATAGTCCATTCCGGACGTCGATTCCTCGCTCCTTGGCGATCTGGGCTCGAATAGGATCGGGCTCTATGCCAACAAGAGTTGCAGCGCGAGTTCGAGCAACAATTTGAGTTACAGAGCCTGTTCCGCATCCAACGTCAAGAACCCTTGCACCTATAGGGACGAACGCCGCGACCATTCCGGCCACCTCGTCACAATCTTCGGTCTGCCAGTCATAGCGACGCGGATCCACATCCACCGTCGCGAAGCCCGATGCATTGCGATCAGGAAGGTAAGCGGGCTCGTCCGTCATTGTTACAATCTGCTTCATTTGCGCAGAGCCGCTGGCGATGCTAGCCCAGTTGCCTATATCCATATTTCCCCAGGAATGGTTTCGCCTCGAATTCTCATGCGCTGATCCGGGCAAAGTTTTGCGCGATAATTCCACGCGCTTCCTGGAGGCAGCGAAACCGACTGAAAGCGCCATGTGTGAGGGTGACCACCGAAGCAGTGAACAACCCTCTGACGGCCAGCGCGAAGAAGGTGAATCCAAAGGTACCGGGCAGCAACGACGTGATCAGGTAGCCCGCTGCCATCGCAGGAACTACGGGCCACAGTTGCGCAACGAGATCGCCGAAGGTGATAGAGAGTTCCCGGCGCAAATAAGGTAGGTAGATGACGGCTTGGGTCGAGTATGCGATCAGCACTGCGGCTGCAACCAGTTCAATTCGACCCGAACGCAATGCCAAAAGAAGCAGGAGCAACTCAACTGCTCCAGCTAAACCGTTGGCGCGCAACAGCATTTTGCTTTGCCCGCGGGCCAGGAGACAGGGACCCAGCGGTTCGGTCACGGCCCGTAGAATTCCGTAAACGCAAAGGATCCTAAGAGCCAACAACGCCGGCAGCCATTTGCCAGTGCCTTTGCCCAGGACCGTCACCAGGAAGAAAGGGGCATTCGCCAGTAGAGCAGTATTGGCGACCAGGGCTATGAATGCCGTCAAATCGACCGTTTTGAGATACCAGCGTCGAAGCGCGATCGGGTCATTTTGAATCGCCGAAAGTGTGGGGAACAGCACATTGTTAACGGTATCGCCGAGGACTACGCAAACGAAACTCGCCCATGTAAACGCCAGTGCATAATAGCCCAGCTGGGAACTTCCCATCGCCGTGCCAACCAAAAAATTGTCCAAGTTGAAAATCAGAAAAACCAGAACGCCGCTCCCGAACAAAGGCAAACCGAACCGAAGATATTCCTGCGCATCTGTCCAATCGAAATGAAAGCGGATGGGAATTCTTTTCTTCAGCTGGATGGCGATGCCGCTGGCGAGCGTTGCGCCAACGCTCGCGATGACAACAGCCCAGTAGCTCCACCCGCACAGAACCAGGGTAACGGTTAGGACGCACTGAACGGCCGCGCCTGCAATTCCTGGAATCACTAAGGCTCGGTAATTCCTTTCGCGTGTCAACATGACGAACGGGAGGAACCCGATCGTGCTCAACAGGAAGTTCAGAGCCAAAACGCGGATCACATTGCCGATTGCTGGGTGATCGAAAAGATGACGTGCGAAGGGAGCGATCAACAAAACCACCAGAAACGCACCAGAGCTGAGGATAATCTTCAGAGTGTAGGCAGTCTGAAGACCGCCCGTATGGAGCACCGGACGCCGAATAACCGCGCTGCCCACCCCCATGTCACTGAAACGGCTCAAGAAACCGATAATGATGGTTGCAAACCCAACGATTCCATAATCCCTGGGAGTGAAATTCCTGGCCACAACCAGACTGGTCAAAGCGACGCAAAACAGCGTTATCCCCTTCGTTAAGCTGGTGTAGAGAATGTTGCGAAATGTTTCGACTTTAGAAATGGTCATTTAACGTGCCCCAAACCAAAACGCCACGCTGCCCCTACCGATCGCGAGTGCGACATCATGAACATTTAAAGTGAGGACTAGCTACCGACCGTACACTCTCTCGTAGAACCAGAGAGTAGAAGGCGAGCGCTGCTGTACGTTGCCCGCAGTAATATCTCAGCCCTTGTTCCCAAGGGGGTACTTCGAAGAAAGCTTCCGGAGAACTGCTTATAGTCAAATTTAGACGCCCCAACTACCCAGCATGTCCCTAGTCCACGGGCGAACATCGTGATCGCCAGGCGTCGGAGAGCAGGAACGTGTTCGTATAGGCAAAAACCTGTCAACAAGCCCGTCAGGCCCATAATGGGCTTTCTGCCGACTTGCCTGCGGGTATATGCATTGTTGTTATGGATTCTCTGTAAACTGAGCTCTTCGGACGCCAGAAAGCCCTCTGCTACGCCTAAAGCGACGACCTTTATGTAGCCATCACTCGTAATTCGAATAATCTCCGGCATTGGCAATATGAGGGCGAGCTCGGAGCGTCGAAAGCTCAGGCCCGACGTTGCCGTCGGAAGAGAAGGCGTTATTCCCTTGGCTAACATCGCGCGTGCGTCCCATGGACCACACTTCCACTCTTCCGGTGGTGCGTAACGTGTTCCCGTCTCATTGGCAAATTCTTGCACTCTGTCGAAACACCAACCAGCTTGGGGATTGTTTTCAAAGATCTTTACGATACTACTCACCTTCTCAGTCAGAAACAGATCATCCGCGTCAAGGAAACAGATAATCTCACCTTTGCTAGCCGCGAAGCCTGCATTGAACGCTGATGCCTGTCCGCCATTCTCCTTCACGACTGGAACTATGCGGTTGCCATACCTGGCGATGACTTCCCGGGAACAATCGGTTGAGCCATCGTCGACAACAATTACTTCGCAATTAGAGTAGGTTTGGGCGAGAGCGCTCTCAATGGACTCGCTTAAAAATGACCCATAGTTGTAGTTGTTAATCAGGATACTAACAACCGGACGGGCTTCACCTGCGGGCCTCGGCTCGTCTCCCGATATGCGCATTGCCTGCGGCAACTGTTCATCCTGAATCATCAGAGTCAGTTCAATCCCGTACGGTAGACTCAAAAGTTACAGCGTCACTACCATGTTTATTCTCGGCCGCGTGTGAGTCCGACCGAGTCAGAAGCCGTCCAAGAAATGCAACTTCATTCCCACAGCCTCACAGGCAATCGGCCAGAAAATAAAGAATCGCTCTTCATGCTGAAGTGGAGGTCAACTTGTGTGATAGGGCAGGTTTTCGGATCTTCATACGAGCCGGACGTGTGTCCCTGAGTTTGCTCCGCAACTTCTCCGCCGGCTTTTCTATCAAGACCCGAGTTAGAACTCCGAGCGCAATCGTAACGGGCAGGCTTAGTAGCCCAACCGCTAATGCTCCATGAACGACCCGCCCCATTTGTAGTAGAACCACCGCGTGCAGCAAATACAGCGAGTACGACAACACGCCAACGTAGCTAAGTACGCGAGTATTCAGCAGCTTTCCGACATAAGTCTCGGGGTAGTGAACGACGTAATAAAGTAAAGGTGCGATCGCCAATCCTTGCAGCGTGTACCGGATGGTCTCGCGGAAGATGGAATTCCGCACCGCGAACGTAAGCAGCAATGTGCCCAGACAAGCCGGTATTATGTAACGTTCCAACCGCTTGCGCTGAAAGATGCTGTCGGACAAGGGAGTTTGCTGTAGGCATGCGAGAACGCACCCATACAGAATAGAATCTGCGCGGGTGTCGCTAGCATCCCGCGCCCATCGCATGCCTTCGGGCATAAAGGCAACCACACAGCATCTCCACGCCAGGATGAGGCCGCACAACACGAGCAGAGCTTTCGCGATATCACGGTAGTTTTCTGATCGCGCCAGAAGTAGAACCATTAATGGCGGAAAGAATATGTAAAAGTGCTCCTCCACAGCGAGGGACCACAGTGGCCCAAGTTCGGGGATGATGCCAGGGCGGAAGAAGTAGTTTTGATAATAAAATAGTTGAGAACTCACGCCGGCCCATGTAATGCCCGCCATTTGGTGTGAGAACCACAGCAGAAGTAGGGTGCATCCAAGAATGGCGTACATTGGCGGAAAGATGCGAAGCGCCCGGCGCATGTAGAAGTGCCTTAGGGAAATCGAGCCGGTTGAAGAGTATTCACGTATCAGGAGAAACGTAATCAGGTAACCACTCAGTAGAAAGAATATATCCACCCCAAAGCGTCCTGGGACGATCCAGTCTAGGCCCGCGTGGGCGACGAATACGATCAGGAAAGAAATTGCCCGAACTCCGTCAAGCGACGGCAGCTTTCCCGGCAAGGGTCCGGATCGCTCAGCGCTGAGGGTTACGGAATTCATCTTGCTTTCGCCGTGGCAGCCTGGTCCAAGCCTATCGCGGCAAGGAGGAAGAGAAACCAGGTCATACGGAACAGACCGATGGAACTCTCCCCGACATTAAAGAGCAATGTAGAGAGGATCATGACGACACCCCACCGCACGTACGCCAGATCGCACGCGAGGTGTCCGCAACGGATGGCGTTTCGCATGGCCTGTATGGTCATGGCCGCGACCAGCGCAACTCCTACAAGACCTATACCAAGCCAAACATCCAAGAACCCATCTTGCGCCTGAGCGAGCCCCCAGCCCGCAACCAGTACAACGTTCTGCGACGGTCCATAGAGTCCTCTCCAGAAGGCGGCAAAACCATAACCCAAGATCGGATGCAGCAAAGCAGCCTGCCACGCCGCGGCCCAAATGACTGTTCGCTCGCTCAATGACGAATCTTTGCCAACCAGGGCAAGGAGGCTGGAAGAATAGATATAGACCACGTATACCGCTGCCGCCGCCACGGCAAATCCGGGTAGTAGTATCGCAAGAGCCTGCCTCGTCGGCGTCCTCTGTAAAAGCCAAATTGATCCGGTGAGAATGAGGGCCACCAAGGCCAGCCCCCACCCCGTCCGCGACTGCGACATGACAATCAGCACTACGCACATTGCGATGTACGCCGCGCGGAATAGCTTTTGATAAATGCCGGAGCACTTCCAATGCAGAGCCGTGATGAGCAATAGTGTGCACACAGCCGAGCAATTCTGCTTGGAGACCAGAATCCCGCGCCAGGCCGCGGACTCCCTGCCCACCGACGGAACGAAAATCGCAAGCGCGATACTCGCCGGTAGAACAATCCCTCCCACTAGCATAATGAGTTCAAACTGTCGTTGGAACGACAGCCGGCTGCCCACGTATATCGCAAACACGGTAAAAATCAGCAGAACCACACCGCTCACTATGCTCTGCGCCGGTACTCCCGACCATAGGCATGAAAGAATGGCGAGAACCGGAAAGGCGAGCATTATCTTCATCCGGCGACCGAGCGCGAGCACTGGCGAAGAACGGAAGGCAATCAGCAACAGACATATCAGGCAGAAGAGTGCCAAGGTAATCTTGTGCGAGGCCGACGTGCCCGGACTTCCTCCCGTAGCAGCAAAGCTGACGCCTCCGGTGCGCGGTATGAATGCTCCATCCCCCGCGATGTACAGCATAGGTACCAGGAGGACCCAGCCAAGCACCAATTGCCAGACTGGAGCAGGCGTAGAAGGCGCGAGCGTTGTGCGCAGCCCTCGAGCAACCATCTCTCGGTCTTCAAGGCTCAATGTATTCACATTCCTCACTTGACGCCCTTTGGGAATCGGTATCACACAGCAAAGAGGCTCGGACAGACTGCGCGCTATCGGCGACTCTCGTTCCCGCAGATCTCGCGAAGTGAAGACTCCACTGCGCCAAATGCAGACTTTCGGGCCATTGTGTCCGTGAATAAACCCGGGCGATGCGGGGTACCGTCTTCGCGCTTGAACTGCGGAATGTTGGTGGAATTCAACCAATCCCATTTGTCGCTCGGCGTCCAGAAGATCACTCGTTTCGTGCCGGACGCGGGGACCACCTGCATCAGATAATCTTGATACATTTGCGCGATGACTTGATCCCGAACCTGAAAGTTGCCCTCTAAGTGGGTGTCGTTCACATCCAATTCCGTGATCAACACCTGCAGTCCCATATCCCGGATTTCCTGAATAAAGGTGCTGAGCCCGGTGCCCCCAGGCGGCGTGGAGGCGTCTAGATGGGATTCCATGCCGACCGCCTGGACCGGGACTCCACGTGCCAGGAGCTGCTTGAGCAGCACTATGGTCGTCCTGCGTGTTGTTTCATGAGCTGGCGTTCCTTGTTCCACATCGTAGACGTTCAAAACTAGGAGTGCCCTCGGATCAGCGGCCGCAGCCGCGTGGAAGGCGGTATCAATGTATCCTGGCCCCAGGAGATCGATCCAGATACCGGGGTAGAGTCCGTCGCTACGCTTGGACCAGAACACCGTGGGCTCATTCACTACGTCCCAGGAATCGATTCGTCCAGCGTAATGATGCATGACCGTGGTGATATGTTCGGTGAGAAATCGACCAGCATTCGATTTATCTAGGGTAGTCGTGAACCAATTTGGATTTCCGCTTGGGCTGTTCCAGCAGAGATTATGGCCGTGGACCAGCAGGCCGTTCGATTCGCAGAAATTGACCATCCAATCCGCGTCGGTGAAATCGAAAGAGCCGGGCGAAGGCTGTAGCCGAGGCCACTTGAGCTCGTTACCGGGCGTAAGCATGTTGAAATTGTCCTTAATGACTTGGACGAAATCAGGGAATTGAAGCGTCGCCTTACCAGCTTGCACACCGACCTTGATACCGCACTTCGCGCCTGCAACCTTTAACGGTCCCGATGGTGTGAGAGGGTTCGGACCAGGCACGGGTGAGGCAAATTCAGGTATTGCCGCCCAAGCAGCCGCTATCAGACCGTTCGTTAAGATTGAACGACGATTCACCGTTCTTGCCTTTCCGACCTCGTCCGATGGAGAGACATCAGTGAATAAAAGAGAAATCCGAGGAATGAACCGGACGTCAAGCGATAGTCGCATCCGCATTGCGTTCCGAACTCATCTCAGTATCTGGCCGTCGTAACAAGAAACGGTCGCGCAGTTTTTGTCTCAACGACGGTCGTAGAAGGTACGTGCCCACGAGCAGCACGAGGAGTTGCGCCGTCGGTGAGCCGACGACCGCACATTCATAAAAAAGCCGAACGAACCCCCGTAGGCCAGCCCTGTCCTGAACCGCAGGTCCCACACATGAACCGACGACAAAGCGCGAATACGCGCGAGGGCTCATCAGGTGGCGGTTAGCCCTCCCCCAAGCAACTCTTGCTTCCCAGCGCAAGTTGCTTGTAATGGTCTGCCGTTTGTCGGGCGCATAGTAGATCGAGAGTGGTCGCTCGATTACCATTAATTGAACGTCTGGGCCGCGCAGTGCTCGCAAGAACCAGTCGATATCCTGAAAGAATGGCAGATCTTTGGTGAAGGGAATCTTCAACATCAATTCTTTCGAGCAAAAGAATGTAGAAGTCTGAAAGTAGCAGAGGTAGTCGAACATGAATTCGGATGGCAGTTCACCCGCCCGTGGAAGTCTCCGTGGACGCACTACGTCTGCCGACCCCTCGGTGCGATGTATGTGCTGACACGTGACCACGAATTGCTGATCGTTTCTTTGTCGCCGAGCCGCAGCCATCTGCATCTCTAGCTTCGAGGGTAGCCATTCGTCGTCATCATCGAGCAATGCTATCCATTCGGAGCGAGCACTGCGTATGCCGATGTTTCGTGCCTCGGCGCCTCCCACCTTTTCCTGGAGCACAATGCAGCGGACCCGACGTTCATCCAGCTGTGCGACAGCCTTAGCACTATCGCTTTGCTCCTCTCCGTCAATCACAACAATGACCTCGATTTCTCGTACGGTCTGTGCGAGCGCGCTTCGCACCGCTCGCAGAAGTACTGAAGAACGGTTACGCGTCGGTATCACGACGCTTACGGCTGGATTAGATGAATTCATTGTGGCATTGCGGAAAAGCGGTCGTGTTTCTACCCCCGGCGGTCGGGCGGAACCCGCACGGGCGATAGGGCCTAAGGGACCGTGTAGATCGCAGCTGATGTAGCCGCCGCGACGATTCCCGAAGACGTGCTTGCGACGTTCCGGAAGTAACTGAAGGGTATGTAAATCACGTCATCCTGTTCCAAAACCAGGTCCGACTGCTTTCCCTTCTGCATCGCGCTGAAGTTGAGGGCGACCTCTTTGAATCCGCCGTCCGCTTCTCTACGGATTAGCTTGGCGTGTGATGGCACAGCTGACGGTAATGTCCCGCCTGCAAGAGCAACAGCTTCCAACGCTGTGAGCTGCGAATGAGTGTTTTGCATCACGAAGCCTCCGGGTTTGGGAACGTCTCCAAGCACATAGACAATTCCTGCTTTAGGCACAATGACTGTGTCTCCCGGGAAGACCTGAACATCTTGCGCGATGGCAGCGCGAGGATCGTTCGAGAGTGTGTAGCCGACCGGTTGTTGAGATGGATCCTTTCGCTCGATTGTGATGCGGTAATCGGCCGTATCGGTGAGGCCCCCAGCGAGTGCAACGACACTTAATATCGAACGCGGAGTCGAAATTGGGTAGGCACCCGGAAGCTTAACTTGGCCCAGCACCGACACCGTCTGCGTGGCATACGCGTCCACGGTCACTGTGACTTCCGGATGGTTCATATAATTCATGCTGATGAGGCGTTCACGAATTTTCGCCGCTGCTGCTCCCGGTGTTAAGCCAGCCACGGTCAGATTGCCCACACCGATTAGTGGGATTTCCCCAGCATCTGTAACTCGAGGGTGCTGTTCCATCTCAGGGGTATTCAAAACTTGAACATGAAGTACATCCCCAGGCCCGATAAGCAGGGTTTCCGGCGTGTCGGCAAATGTCAAGGAACCTAGGCAGGCGATTAGCGCCAACCCGAACACGCGATAGCTCTTAAGCATGAGGTCTCTCCTTCTTCTGCGAATAGTAATAGGTCGAATCTGAGTAGCCGTAATACTCGTTATAACTTGCGGACTTGCGATCGGCCGCGTTTAGCACCACACCGACTTGCATCCCATTATTTGATTCAATCTGCTTGTAAGCGCGTCTCAGCGCCTTATTCGACGTGAATCCGGGACGCGCGACCAACAACGTCACATCGGCCATATGGGAGAGAACGGCAGCGTCGGTCACTGCCAAGAGTGGCGGACTGTCGAGCACGATGTGATCAAACTGGAGTTTCCAGTTCTCTAACAGGCTTCGCATGCGCTCGGAATCCAGAAGCTCCGCAGGAAAGAGCGGTATCGGTCCTGCTCGCAACACTTCCATTCCTGACGTGCTCTTCATTGGAATGCACGCCAGCTTATTTTCCTTATCGGTCAGCAGCACGCTGAGTTCGGCCGAAGAGTCTCTCAGAGAAATGGGGCCTTGGTTAAACGACGGATTGCGCATGTCGGCTTCGACCAGCAGCACTCTCTTCCCCGACCGTGCCAATAAGGCTGCAAGGTTAACGCTGACCGTGGTCTTGCCTTCGCCCGGCACCGAACTGGTTACCAAAATTACCTCGGGCGGACCTGGGTTCCGGAAATGTAACAATTTGGTTCGAAGTGAGCGGAGAGCCTCGGCGAACGGAGTAGCCGGTCCATCCACCACACTCAAAGATCGGCTCGAAGAAGCCATCAGCGTATTCGGCAACGACTTTTGAGTGGGCTTTCCGAATTTGGGAAGAACAGCCATCAGAGGAACTTCTAGCAAGTGTTCAACCCCTTCGAACGATTGTATCTTGCTGTCGACGCTATCCATGAGAAGAGCCCCGCATATCCCAAAAAATAGGCCACTAACAAGCGATACCCCAAGGTAAATGGGTATATTGGGTTTCGCCGGCGTAGCAGGCACTCTGCCCGGTTCGACAACCGAAATGTTAGAAGAGCGCAGTCCGTCTATAACACCTGCCTCCTTGAGACGTTTGAACAGATCCTCGTAGAGGCCCCGGCTATCGTTAGCTTCCTGCTTCGCGATACCATACTCAATAGCTTTGTCGTTCAGTTGCTCGGCTTCCGCTTTACGCTGAACATACACGCCGGTGAGGCGCTGTTCTGCCTCTTCGGAGGCACCGTAATCGTTCGCCGCTCGCTCTCTAATGCGCTCCACTTCGTCCTGTATATTTTTCGTAACACTCTGCAGGCTAGAGCGTTCATCAGCTAGTTGCGGGTAGGCGTTTCCGAATTTCGAGCTGTCCTGCGCAAGTTGCGCTTGCAGTATAGCTTGCTGTTGACGTAGCGTTTGTAGCAGAGTGAACGAGCTTGAGACTCCGGCAGAAGCACCCAACAAGCTCCCGCCGGCGAGACCAGAGATTAGCTCGGGATCGCCATTCTTGGCATTCTGATAGACCGCACCCTTCATGATCCGATTGGAAGTCGCATCCGTTACGGCGGTCGTAGCTTGTTGCAAACGATCAAGCGTTGCGCTATAGACCTGATCGTGCCCTTCGGAGTCCGTTCCTAGGCTATAGACGCCGGAATCCTTTTGCAGTTCGACGACTTTGGCCTGAAGATCCTCGGTTTGCTTCTTTAAGTCAGCTAATTGTCCATTTAACCACTCGGACGATTCACTGGTCGCCGCATAGCGCGTCTGGAAACCATAGTCTTTGAGTGCTCGCACCAGCTCGTTTACCACCGCGGGCGCGACCTTTCGGTCCGAGTGAAAGTAGCTGATTTTGATGAGGCGAGTACCCGCAACAGGCTCCACCTTGAGATGTGCCGCAAAGACATTCAACGCACTCGTCCGACGCTGGGGAGAATCTTCCAGGCTGGCTCCAGTCGCGTCCGGTGTGCTCGAGGAGGGGAAAAGGCGCATGACCAAAGCAATCGGGTTTAGGCTCTGCTTAGGTTGGAAGTCCCGCGTTTTGTCGAGATGAAGCTCCTCGATGACTTTTAACGCAAGGGCGTCAGACTGCAGAATTTCAGCCTCCGTCTGGAGATCAAGGTTTGCATCAAGAGCATCGCTCGGACCGTCCGGGGTCGCGCCCGCCATCATGTTTTGAACATCCAGCATGTCCGCACTGGTCTTGGGAATCTCCAGAACGGCTTTGCCTTCAAACTTAGGCGTAGTAAGTAGGCACGCGATAACTCCCAGCAAAAGAAACACCCCAGTTGTTATCGCGATCTGTGTCCTGCGCCGTCGCAAAATTAAGAACAGGTCGGCAATCGTCAATTCCTGCTCATGTATCGGAGCCCTAGGAACACGCTCCACCACTGCATCTTTTCTGGCAAGTTTGTCCATTTTCTAAATTCCTTTCTCGCAGCAGCTGTCTGCATCGCTGCCGCAAGTTGACAAGAATACGTTTCGGAAGAACCTTGAATGTCGGGTACTGCCACTCGCACCTGTTGACGTCGGGCGATCGGCCTTCTTACGCTCTCGCTGCGGAGCGGCCCGAACCGAACCGAACGTTCAGCGCGGTCAAACCGCGTAGCCCAGCGTTACCTCGCCAATCCAACTTGTTGTCGACCAAAACTGGCTTCGACAACCGATGGAGAAGTTTATTGAATGCGATTTGGCCCTCCATGCGAGCCAAAGGCGCACCGAAACAAAAATGAGACGCCCAACCAAACGCGAGATGCCGGTTGTCCGGCCGAAGCAAATCCAGACGATCCGGATCGGAGAATCGCTTTGGATCGCGGTTGGCAGCAGCTAAAACCGCTACAACCCTGGAACCCTTTTGGATAGTCTTGCCACCGAGCTGCATTTCAACGGGTGCAATCCGCGCTGTGTGTTGGACGGGAGATTCGAACCGAAGTAATTCTTCCACCGCAGAACCAATAATCTCGGGCCTATTACACAGCTGGTCGAAACTCTTAGGGTCGCGAAGCAGCGTCAGAAATCCACTCGCGATTAGGTTCGAGGTTGTCTCATGACCGCCAATCATCGTAATGATAGTGCTTGCGATTATTTCCTCATCCGAAAGCCGCTGGCCGTCGACCTCTGCGGTCATCAGCGCGTGGATCAGACCACTGGTCGGGTGCGTGCGCTGCTGCGCCATTCTCATGGCAACATAGCCCTTCAGGTCTTGGAGGCTCTGCACGATCTCTACGACCCGATCGGGATGATGCTGAAAATTGCCTAGAACTTCCGCCAGATCTTCGACCCAGGCTCCTAGCTGTTTATGATCGTCGATTGGCACACCCAGCATTTGTGCCGTGACAATTGCGGGAAAGGGACTTGCGAAATCAGCGATCACATCCATACGTCCGGAGGAACTGACCTTGTCAATAAGCTCGTCAGCTACGGATGCAATCACCGCGCGCAGCCGCTCCACTCTTTGCGGGGTGAACGCCGCCGAGCAAATGCTGCGCAGACGGGTGTGTTTCGAACCGTCCATAAATAGCATCTGCTGCGACATCGTTTCCGCAAACGGCTTCATGAATGAAAGTCCAAGCCGATCCAGGTAATCAGGAGAAGGAGCGCGGTCTGCTGAATAATTCATCAGCACCGAAATGACCTCGGAATAGCTCGTAATCACCCAGGCGTGCATATACGGATCCCAGTGCACAGGATCCTGCTCGCGCAACTCACGATATAGAGAATACGGGTCAGCCAGTGCCGCTGGATTGAGCAGACTTAGTCGCTCGTTGTTCGCATTTGCAGTCAGGTCACTCATTGAACCAACGGTCGTTGATGTTGCGCCGCACTCTTCGGCCACCTTGATGTTCATCAAGCGTGGACCTTGATCGGGTTGTCCACTCGCACCTGGGCGGCTTGACCCGGAGTGTTGGCGCAGCAAGATGGGAACTCGTGGTCGGCGGTGAACGTAAGGTGTGAGACGATGGAGCCCGCAACGGTCCGCGCAATCTCTCCTGTTAGTAAATCGCGGTGGTGCCCGTCCACATACTGAGCGTGTAACCTCAGGGGAACGACTGCCTGCCAGCCGGGAAGAAAGTTCGCATGAGGCGGACGCTCGGAAGCCAGCAATAGAAGCACCTCTCCTTCGTACTTTTCAGGCTGATACGCCAAGGCCGCCGCCTGGAGCGCCACTCGCATATCGGCATCGGCGGGCTTTGTTCTTAGGGTACGGGCGAACCGCGGGAGCAGATGTTCCCGAAAGTAAATTAAACTTACGCGCGGACCCAGCCGAACCGCTCTGTGCAAGGCATATCGCAGGTAGCTCACCTTACGGGTGAGCGAGTTGCGCGACTCCATATATGCCGGATTCGGAGAATCCAACAGCACGAGGAGCGTCACCTGTTGTCCGGCAGCTCTCAGCTGAGACGCGATCTCGTAGGCGAGAAGGCCACCCAGACAATATCCGCCGATGGCATATGGGCCCTTCGATTGCACCGCCTGAATCTTCGCCAGCAAGCACGCAGCAAAACTATGCAGAGTGGCCATTTCTTCTAGCGACGAGAAGTCGTCTGGGGTAAGCAGGACAGAGAAAAACGGTTGGTCATCTCCCATGGCTGCGGCGAGGTCCATGCTGATGTTGTGGACCCAGAATATGCTGTCGCGAGCCCCGTTCGGTTGCAGCGCGAGAACTCCGGCCGGCAGAACTAGCCTACCTCTCGAAGCCAGGCGCTCCTCCTCGAGTCGAGTCTCCACCAATAAAGCAAGGCGTTCAACAGTGGGAGCCTCAAAGAGCTGTCGCAACGTCAGATCAACACCAAATGCGCCCCGCACGCGCATCACGAGCTGCATACCCAAAAGAGAGTGTCCCCCCGCCAAGAAAAAACTGTCTTCGGCCCGGAGTGCTGCGTTTTCGAGAAGCAGCCGAACCATGGCCAGCAGCTTCTCCTTTACTGGTGTAGCGAGGATTTCTACAGTCTGTTCCTGCAGGAGGTTCGCGTCCGTTGGTTTTGGAAGGACCGTCAAGTCAAGTTTCCCATTTGGCGATAACGGGAGCGCGTCCAATCGGACAAAGATGTCTGGCATCATGTAGTCGGGCAAACGACGTAGCAGATGCTTCTGGAGCTCGTGCACGGTTGGAACACCGGCATCCTTCCTCGGCAGAACGTACGCCACGAGCTGATTCTCGCCTCCCTTCGCGATGTTGATGATCGCCGTGGCAAAATCGATTCTCGGGTGGTGAATGAGAATGCTTGCAATCTCATCCAGCTCTACTCGTTGTCCCCGGATCTTCGTCTGCCTGTCGAGGCGTCCGTGAAATTCGATCTCTCCGTCCAGCCGCCGGACTCCGCGATCACCTGTGCGATACATATGCGCCCCGGATGTTCCCCTGAAAGGATCTGGCACGAAGCTTCGTTCGGTAGAATCAGGCAGGTTGCGATACCCCCGCCCGACACCATCGCCCCCGATGTAAATTTCCCCTACAGTTCCATCGGGAACCGGAACACCTCTTTCGTTAAGGAGATAGACGCTTGCACCGGCGATCGGTCGACCAATGGACGGTGCCTCAAGAGAACCAGTTTTGAGCAACCCGGATGTGGCGACTACAGTGCACTCAGTGGGCCCGTAATTGTTGACGACGTCGAAGGGTAGCGGGACAGTTGGAGCGCGGTGCAGCACGTCCCCACCCGTGAGCAGAAGACGCAAAGATGCCGTGGCGGGCCATTCCATCGCGATCATGGATGTGGCGTACAGGGTTGGAACAAAGGCGATCGTGACACGCTCCCGAATCAGCCACTGCTGCAACGACGCGGGCGACGAGCGTACGTCTTCAGGTGCGAGGCACACGGTCGCCCCAGCAGCAAGATGTGGCCAAATCTCCCAGACAGCCGCGTCGAACCCAAGACCTGCGAGGTGACTCGCGCGATCTGGCCGCGTGACGCCAAAGGTCTCTCGGTGCCATTGGATTAAGTGGCCCAAATTGGCATGTGTAATCTCCACCCCTTTTGGGACTCCGGTCGAGCCAGAGGTGTAGATCACATAGGCAACGCTGTCGGACGGTACGGGCCTGTGTGCCATTTGCCGAGTCGCAGCGATAGCGGTAGCGTCCCGATGGGGATCTATGCCTCGCACTTTGAGACGGAGGCGATTAAGAAGTGCCGCCCGGGCCACGAGAACAGTTCCGCCCGAGTCTTTGACGGCAAAGCGCAAACGCGAATCTGGCCAAGCTGAATCCAGTGGCACATATGCAGCACCCGCACGCATAATGCCCAGAGCAGCGATAATCCAATCGAACGACCGTTCCATGCAGATGGCTACAGTACCGCCCGCTGCGACGCCACAATGCGCTAGATGTCCAGCGAACCGATCCGCCCTGCGATCAAGATCCTCATAGCTCAGGGACCGATCGCCGTGGCTCAAGGCGACAGAGTTCGGATAGTCGCACCGCACCTCTGAGATCTGTTCAGGGAAAGGCCGAGCACGTGCCGTCAAGGTCCGCATGGGAGCGGTGCCCTCTCGGCTCACGCGGGGTGAGCGGGTGCGGCCAGTAAACCGGACTGTCCCGTGACGCGGCTTAGTATTCACGATCTCGTACCAATCGAGACATCAGAGTGATGAGGTTTGCTCTTATCCCCTGACCTGAGGTTCTGGATATCCGCCACGAGCCCGCACTGATATTGTTGGCGAGACTCATGCAGCTCGGCGGCAAAGTGCTCCTTGTCTATTAGAGAAAAGAATGCAGCAAGGAAGACTCTACGGATAGACTGGCGAAGCACGATTGCGGCGAACTTCAGATTCCCTATAAGATAGCGGCGCCACATCCTACGCGGCTCGAGGCATAGCCGGTGGAGCCACTCACACCCACATTTTTGAATCCACAGCGGCGCTCGAGGAACAACCCCCGCAACTATTTCAAACGCCCCCCCCACACCTACACATATTGGAACTGAAAGCTGCAAGCCATGTTCGTAAATCCAGTACTCCTGTTTCGGTGCGCCGAAGGCAACGAAAAGAAGGTCAGGTTTTGCTGTACGAACTGCCCGGGCCGTTTCCTCAAGACCCGCCTCCGTCTTCTCGAACCCCAACGGCGGGCAATAGGTGCTGATTCGCAAAATCGACAGGCGTTGTTTTAATGTCGCCGCGGTCAGATCTGCCGAGTTGGGCCGGCCTCCCAGTAAGAAAACGTGAAGGTTGTTTTCCGCGGCAAGACCGCATAGCGTTTGAAACATATCGACCCCTGCAACTCGTTCTCGGAGAGAACGGCCATAGAGACATGCGGCAAGCACGAGCGAAACACCATCGGGCACAACAAGGTCGGCACGGTCGTAGATCTCTCGCAGACGCCTATCTCGATCTAACAATACGATGTGCTGCGCGTTTGGAGTGGTGACATAAGCCGGTTCTCCCCCCGTCTTTGCGTGCGCTACGATGGCAACGCACGCTTCCCGGCAGGAGCAGTTATCAACTAAAGCATGGCCGATTCCCACACGGTCCATGCCGGCGTGGCGGAGACCTGATTGCCGCGGAGCAAATGGACTATTACGTGGTTGCGCTATGGTATTCATGGGTTGTTCCTACAAGAAAGATGGTCAGCCGAGTTAGGCGGTGAAGCTCATCTCCTGTAACGTTCTGCTAGCAGCAATCACGGTTCGCACAACTGGCTCACCGCATGCGACCGTCAAGCAGCCCCAGTTCCGCGGAGCACGGCGGGAACCGTTTGAACCAGGATCTTAAGATCAAGCCACAAGGACCATTTGTCGATGTATTGCATATCGAGTTCCATCCATTGTTCGAACGGAATGGAGTTCCGCCCGTTGACTTGCCAAAGACAGGTAATACCCGGTTTGACGCTAAAGCGCCGCCGCTGCCAGTCTTGGTCAAACAGTTTATAATCGCGCAGTGACATTGCGCGTGGACCCACAAGACTCATGTCTCCATTCAGCACGTTAAACAATTGAGGCAGTTCATCAATGCTGGTTTTTCGCAAGACGCTTCCGAGGGGAGTAATCCGCGGATCCTTTTGCATCTTAAACGCCGGACCGGACATCTCGTTCATGGAAAGAAGTTGGTCCTGGACTTGTTCCGCATTCGCGATCATGGTGCGGAATTTGTAGATGCTAAATTGCCTCTTGTTCAAGCCTACGCGGGTCTGGCGAAAGAGAATTGGCCCTCGCGACATAAGTTTGACAAGGACCGCGACCATGACAAGTAGCGGAGCGAGGAAAATAAGGAGAAGTAGGGAAAGAACGCAATCCATAACTCGTTTGGCCAGGGCGGGCCAGACCTCGCCGGAGCGGGGAACAGTGATGGCCTGGAAGCTTTCGTCCAAGTCCTGCGCGCGCGAGTTAGAAGCTCTTAAGTTAAACACTTGCAAGTCAAAACGAATTACGATTCCATGCTGCTCACACAGAGAAACCAATTGAGCGGCATGTTCGTAATAGGAGCGCAAGGGCAAGTAAATCGCGGCTTCGTCGACAACATTGTGCCGCAGGAACTCGGCTAGCCCGGCAAAGTCACAACGGCGAGTATGACCGGTTGCTTCGAAATTCTGAATCCCGGTCCAATCGTCGTCCACGAAACCCACGATCTGGTATCCAAGCTCCGGTCGTTCCGTAATCCGTCGAGCAAACTCGATTGCTCGCTCATTCGTGCCCACAATCAGCAGGAACCTACCGTTCCTTCCGCGTCGTCGCAGAGCCATGAGCAGCGACCGGGCTGCCAAGCGCCCTAAAACCATGACACAAGCAGTGGAGGCCCAAAAAACTAGAACGAAAGGCAGCGCCACTATCTTGATGTGAAATAGCTTTGCCGAGAATAGAAGCAAAGCTGACCCGAGCAAGGTCGCCTTGAAGACTTCAAGCATTTCGGTACGCCGACCTGTCATTCTTTTCGAGCCGTACAGTCCGCAGAGAATAAAAAGATTGTGCCAGGTGACTAGAAGTAGCGCGAAGAGTAGGCAATTCCCAAGACTGATGCGCAAGGCCATGAGCCATTCGAGAGTAAAGCCCTTAGGCAAGGAACGAGCAATGCTGGCGAACACGAAGGAGCAGGCCAGCACGCAAAGATCGAATATCTTTGCCGAATGTTTCAAGAATTGTCGTCTGCTCGGATTCATGGTCCTTTGGCCTCGAGATTGAAAACGGCTCTTTGAAAACTCATGAAGAAACTGCTACTTAAATAGGGGAGGGCTAGAGGAGAGAAACTCGATGCGTATGGCCGCACAACTCAACGAACTTGAGCGCCTCCTGCTGCGGCAATATCGGCGTCAAACGTTGGGATTAGGCTGCCTCGACCTGATAACCGGAAATCCGTATTGATATCGATCTCTTAATGATTTCGATAGAAACCACTAAACTGAGATCGTCGTTCTTGGCGAGAAGAATGCCTTCGACTGAATCCAGACTGCCACCGCGAACCCGAACGCGCTGACCAAGATTTAGGAACGGATGCTGTTGGAATGCAACGCCTCTGTCCAGTAGCAAGCGCACAGAATCAATCTCGGAATTCTGAATCGGAATTCCAATGCCCCGCACTCCTACGAAACTGGTCACGCCATTCGTCCGCAGGATAGGTATCCGCGCGCTCGGCCCCGGCGCAATTCGTACGAAAACGTAGCCTGGGAACAAGGGCAGCTGAACCACGCAACGCCGGTCACTCCACTGACGCTTCGACGAGAAGAGAGGAAGAAATGCCTCAACGTCCTTCCGTTGAAATTCGGCCGCGACCTTCTTTTCAAACCGCGGCCACGTCTGAATAGCGTACCAGGACGCAGAGGCCGCGAACGCGTCCTGTGACAGAACCATCGAACCGTTCGAGATAGTTTGCGCCAAATTCGACATAGCTCCGCTAGACCCGGTCACATTCGCAGCCAGCGAATCTACGAATTCAGGCCGACATGCTAATGCAGCCTTCTGGGATTCACGACAGTGGGCCCACTCGCAGCCTCTGTCTGAAATGCGACGGCGGCTGCGAACCCCTTCGGGACTCCCTCTCTATCAACCCGAATCACAGTACCTTCGCCATGCAGCTTCACCGCAGCCCCACCCACCTCCAAAGAGGGTAAGTAAACCTCGAGGTCCAGATGAGCACCACGTTGCGGCACCAAGTCTCCAGTTATGAAAACACCTCTGTCGCTGATATCTCGAATCGTCCCTTTTGCTTCCTGTAGTTGCCCGTCCGGGCGCTCCCACAAAAAAGAAACAGGGGCCAGAAGTCGATAACGCCTCGACTTTCTAGGTTCCACCGCTACACCAAAAAGAGTTGACACGCTCAAACCCTTGGCTCACAGCGAGCTCACTTCCCCCCGTGGCGCGATCAGAGTAGGCGCGATCCAACCCGGCGACAAGAGACTGTTAGTTTGGATGACGTACTTCTCTAGCTGCCTAGTATTGGGAGCACAGTGCCCCAGAGGCATAAGGAACTGAGATGCCTACGAGGGACGCATTCGTTAGGGAGATCATGTAGTCGGTAGCGGACCTCCTTAGAGCCAAAAGTCCATGAGAAGAATGGCCCTGGCCTGGTGCCATTGCGAATAGATAAAAAAAGCTGAATACGAATCATCCAAAAATGTGAATTGACACGGAAGTTATCAGGACGTAGCCTATTTAAGTTTTAAGAGTCCCCAGCCGCCACGAAACACTAACCCCAGGTTTTGTTGCGCCTGCTGGTGCCCTATCATGACGGCAAGTGATACGAAACGGAGTCCAGTAAACTTAGCTATAGCTGACGTAAATCTGATGGCTGGTCGCCTACTGAGCGATCAGTTCAAGCGCCACGCCGATATTTCTGTAGTGTCCTGCACCGCCGATAAAACTTCATTGCTCAGTTCTGTGCGCGAGACCAAGCCAGATGTCGCCATCATCGGAGCGGATCTGCAAGACGGGACCCTGAGCGGCCTTGATGCGCTGCGAGAAGTTCGTGAGGTCCTTCCTGACTTGCGCCCTATTCTTTTATTCGACAGGCCTGAGCCGGCTGTCGTAGTAGAAGGCTTGCGCGCGGGCGCACGGGGAGTTTTCTCGCGGTGCAATTTCAATTTCGCCGCCCTTCGCAAGTGCGTTCGTCGGGTATTTGAGGGACAAGTTTGGATCGGCTCCACGGAGATGGAATATGTTCTCGACGCTCTCACCCAGGCTCGGCCGCTGCGCGTTGTAAATCCAGACGGATTGAATCTCCTCAGCAAACGCGAAGAGGAGGTCATGCGTCTGGTCGCCGAGGGGCTAGGAAACCGCGAAATTTCGGAATTGCTGGTTCTCAGCGAACACACGGTCAAGAACTATCTCTTCCGCATCTTCGACAAGCTGGGAATCTCAAATCGCGTAGAACTCGTCCTATATGCAGTGACGAATCCGAGGGAGCCCACGCCCTCATCCGCTCAACAAGAGAAGTCGCTTGCCAATGCTGCAGGTCGTGGCGCATAGGGACGCGGCCTCTTCGGGTCAAAGCGCAGCACTAAGAGATGGAACCGGGCGATTGTGCCGGACAGAATTCCGCTGCCTCGGCGGAGAATGTCTAAGGGAGGTGCATCATGCTGAGTTGCCGTAAGTGTGGACACACAGACGGAATGCACGATGAGAACGGCTGCGGGGCCTTGGATTGTTCCTGCGATCAATATATACCCAACACAACCACAGAGAATGTACCTACACCGACAAGCGTAAAACAGTTTGTTCAACCACCGCGCCCCCCGCTAAACGTGTACCGCGCTACGCCCGCTGGATGGCGATAGATAACCATCGAGGCCCGGAGATTTCTAGTCCCTGCGCAAGCAATCGGGCCTCGCGAAGGATGACCGCGGAGCATTCAATTTGCCGTGAAGCTTCTGTTCTAGGCACAGCGGACTCATTCGGCCAGGAGCGCGCGGGACTCCACGACCTCGTTAATCAGTCCTGGGGTGGTCTGTCGACCGAGCTCCGCCCGACGCGTCCCATTCGTAGGTCTTGAATCATCCACCATTGCTGAAAGCTGAACTTCATGGATGCACTCCATGTCCCGCAGCCTGGGCCATGGGGTTTGCTGGCCGGGGAACAAAATCGACAACCAGTCCAATGACGACCGCGAGAAACAAACCGCATTGGACCATGCCAAACATATACATATAACCGTCGCCGGGCAGTAGACCCGAGACAAGCAAGATGAGCGAGCATGCAAGCATGATTCTGGATGTCACCGAGATCCGCTTCGGCATATAGAAAAGACAGATCGAGAAAAACAGCGGCAGCCATGTGACGCCGAAATCTTGCGGCTTCGGCACGTTCGGCATTGCAAAAGATGACGTATGTCCAGCGGTCCAATTCGAAACGGAACCCGCCAATTGCAACGCGAGTTTGATTCCGGCAAGCGCGACTGGCACTGCTGCAAATTGGCGCTCGCGGGCACTCATCCGGAAAAGAACACACGCGATCAGCATGCCAATCGTAACAGGCGCCAGTTGCACGAATCGTTGGGAGACGACGTAGATCGCGAGGAACACTAACGCGGCAAGCCATCCGAAATAGCCTTTGCTGGGATCGTCGGATGGATTCCAAGGTCCACACCCGCTGGGCGTCTTCGGACTGTTGGGACCTTGCGGCGGTGGATTGTCCAGCTTGGGAGTGTCGTTCAATAGACTCGACTGCACGTGGAACGGCTGAAACGGCTGGTTGATCGAGTTGGTAGGCATGGATTCTAATCCTTTTGTGAAAGCGTGAGTTCGGGAACTGGGGCTGGCAGGAGCTCGGCCTCGCGCAGCAGGGCAAAGACGCTCCCACGAACCGGTCTCAGAATAGACAGTTTGGCAAGCGCGAGGACTCGAACCAGAATTGTCAGCACGCCGTCGATTAGCCGACGCGTTCGTTGTTGTTTCTCCGACCGGTCGTAGATGAAATAGAGCAGCACTGCCATTTGCAATGCCCAAAGGGCGGACGGCAGAATCGTGCGGATGTCTTCCGGCAATCGCTCTTCCCCGATTGCCAGCGAAAACACGGCCATGGCCTGCTCCCGGACCCGGCATGTCGCCGACCCCAGCGCGGAGAGTGGATGCTCTGGTTCGCCGGTAAACCGGAAAAGAGCTCCCAGAAGTTTTCGGTCATCTTGGACGATGTCGAGCTTCGAATGAAACGCCACGCGCAACCGTGCTTTTAGATCAAGCTCGCGCCCTTTTTCGAGGGCAGCTTCCACACTTCTCCGGTGTTCGGCCTGCATGTTGTCGTAATACGCTTGAATGATGGCTTCTTTGCTCGAAAAATAATAATAGGCTGCGCCAAGAGCCACCCCGGAAGCAGTTGCGATCTCCCGCATCGTGGAGGCTTCCAGACCACGCTCGCGGAAAACCCGGATGGCGTTGTCGAGAATATTGGCTCTCGTTTCGGCGCTCTTACCTCTGGCGATCTCTTCATTGAACATGTTCAAATACTACAACACTCATTGTTTCTTGTCAAGAGCTACTTCGAACATGTTCAATCTATGCGATAAGGCTATTAATGTCTGTTAGTTAGGATGCGCTACTTCCTTTCAACCTCGCTTGGGCGTGATCTTATAGTGCAGGCGCAGGACCGTGAGACCGAGGAAATGAATAATGTGGTCGGTGCGGAGAATGCCCTCCGCGTCCACATACACATGGAAAATCTCGTGCAGGGTCTGAATATACCGTACGCGCCATTTCCCCGAGCGCAGCTCAACGATGCGGTAGAAACCGGGTCCACCGAAGCGTGTATTTCGCGAGATTAAGCGGAAAGAACCGTCGTCCGTAGCTTCGGGGCGAAGGACAACCGTCGAGCTTCCTTGCGGCACCGGAAAGCTAACTTTGACGCATGGCCCCGCATATTCTGCAGGAGTCGTGGTGGAGTAAAGGCCGGCGTAGATGATTTTGCCCGTGGCAACCATCGTTCGGAGCCAGCCCGTGTAAACCCTTTTCCCCGTTTGGCTGTCGTCGAGTTCGATGACTTCGCTCCTCATCCCAGCTGAAAGCTCCAAGGGAGAAAGCGGAAAATTCAACTGATCCATGCGGCGGCTGACGAAGGTCACCAATACCCACAGAAAAATTCTGCTTACCAGTCCAGTCTCGCTCCAGGCTTCGAGATGAAAGCGCGCGGTGTGCTCGTAGAAATCGCGAATTTCGGGTCGAACGAGTGCAGGATCGAATTGCGGCCCTTTCAGAAGCTCGAAGCTCGGCAGCAAGCCGGCGTCGGTGGATTTGCTGATTTGCAATCCTTCCCGGTCGGCAAGCTGGCCATAGAATTCGTTCCCGATTCGCGCTCGCGTCCCGATCGGGCTGCTGAGCCATGGTAAGTCGGACTTTTCCACGAGCCTTCCGGCAAGGCAAACCCAAAGACGGATACCGTGCTCAAGCAGCGCGCCAGCAGCGTTGTAAAATCCCGAAGTCAAGCTTTCGAGAGGCATTCGTTGAACTCGCAGTTCGTTGTACGGGGCACGCGATGCAGAACTGGATTCATGGTAGCGCGGGCTGACCGCCGAATAGGCCACCGACAGTTCAAATGTTCCAAACGAGCATGAGCTGGGTGGCGCGTCTCCGCAAATCACGTTTTGAGACGGGAATCGCAAAGCTACTTCTTCGTGCGCTGAACCTTATAGATCAGAGTTTCGACAGGTTCTTTTCCAGCACTCCATATCTCCGCTTATCGCGTCATTCGTTCAAATGCTCTGACATTTTGGGAATTTCAAATCGCGTAGAACTCGTCTTATACGTGGCGACGAATCCAAAGGAGACTACACTCGCCCATTCTCAACAAGAGAAGCCACTTGCCAATGCAGTAGGTCGCGGCGCGTATGGAACTAAAGAGCGACGCATCGGAGTCGCGCCGCGGTCGAAGCG
>Ga0182018_10000629_pt1 | contig 44447 bp, 31 predicted proteins | sample 812P2MmetaG_FD_120490 | JGI IMG/M metagenome (GOLD analysis project Ga0182018, IMG submission 120490) | Permafrost microbial communities from Stordalen Mire, Sweden - 812P2M metaG | ecosystem: Environmental > Terrestrial > Soil > Wetlands > Permafrost | place: Sweden: Stordalen | collected... | reverse complement strand
GCCGGGCAAGGAAAGCAAGTCCCGTTTCGAACTCCCCACCCAGTACAGCGGCTTCAGTGACGGAGGCCTGTCCATCTCCGTTCATTATACCTACATTGGTATAAACCGGGCGGGCGCGGTAAACCGCTTCACCCTTGGACGCGCTTCCGTCCAGCACCGCGCCGGATTTCAGCAAATGCTTCTTCGCCGTCAACCAACTCGCCGCGGTCAGCCTGTTCGCTGCCGATGGCGATTTACCTGCGCAGTTCAGCCAAACGAAGGTTCTTCAGCTTCTCGCTCTTTGAGAAGTCGCAGTCCCTCTCGCACCACCTCGATTTGAGATTGATAAAGTCCCGTCTTGAGGAGGTCGGCGACGATAGCCTGGACGGGTGCCGCAGTAGAGCGCTGGCACAAGCACTCACCTGTGAACTCCTCAAGAATCTCAGTCACGCACCGTCCACGCCCCTTCACAGAAACAAATAAGCGGTGTAGAACATCCCCTTGCCGGAAACGTTCAAACCCCTGACGTGTGAACGATCGCGCTTAGAGTCCGCGAGGGCTGTCCCCAACGCAGCCAATTTCCGGGTAAACAAGGCGGAAATCTCACCGGTGTTCCCGCTACCAAAAAAGCGAGATTAATAGGAGCGAATCCGAACAAAGGTTAGCGTTAACGTAACCCAAAAGATATACAAATCTTGCTTACCGCGCGGGTGATACGGTGGGGCCATCTGCTGCAAGAGCTCGGGCGGCGAAGGGTACAGCCTCGCGTCAATCGAAAGGCAGGTCTAATCGCATGAAGAAATTATCAGCTCGGATCGCTTCTTATCTGCTACTAGCTGCATTGCCGATGCTTGCTGCTGACAACGGGAAGGCGCCCCATCCTCGGAAGGAAAAGGTATTCCATTGGTCGCTTGTCGCCACGTGGCTCTCCGCGTCGGCCGACGTGACCACGTCCCTGATTGCCGACGGAAGACCACGGATGGTTGAGAGCGATCTTATACTCGGCAAGCGATTCGGAGCGCGCGGTATCGCGCTTGAGTTCGGATCGCGGGGCATCCTTGAGGCCGTGGAGATTTTCGTGCTGCGGCGCCATCCAGGCGCGGTTCGGTATTTCTCAGCCGGAAATGCAGGGCTGTCGATCGCCAGCTCGGCAGCAGCGGTCAACAACGCCCGGTTGCTGATGAGAAGCACGGCCCCGCAGAAGTGAAAGAGCTAGGCCCGAGCCAGGCCGAGTCCCCCACGGTTTATCCCGCCGCTCCACTTGGTGTCGGGCGAACGTGAGGCTTTTGCTTCCGATAGACTACGACGCCAATCTCCTAAAACGAGATTTCCCCATCAACCCCCGCAAAATCAGTACCTTGCCGTCTCTCCCTCAAAATCCCGCAACCTGCCGAAACCGGGTCACAACACTTATCCATTTAACTATCATAGATTTACAGAGAATTGCTTGCATCTAGGGCGTGCTACACTGGGCGCGGCATGACCACCATCAGCGCACCCCATCCCCCGTGTGCACAGCGGAATTACCAAACGAACCTAGTCCCATTTCCGAACACTTTGTACCCTTCCGCACCACCACCCGCGAGTGGACCTGAGACCCCAAATCCCTCCCATCTCGTAACCTTAACATACTGCATATAGATAAATTTCTTGACGTGACACCATATATTGGGGGACTATTACGAAGTCGTTTCCCGCCAGCAGGAAACCCACGAGGAGCCGAACAATGGGACAACCAGCCATGGCATTTGCGAAAATGGAAGAGTTGAAAGAAAATACCGCCGCACATACCACGGGAATCCCTTTCCCGCGCTACTTTACCTCCAAGTTGGAGGCCGGCAAAACCCCCTACGACGAGATTCAGTGGGAGACCCGCACCGCCTCCATCGGCAATGATAAGGGTTCCGTTATCTTCGAACAGCGCGACGTGACCGTGCCCGTCGACTGGTCCCAGACCGCCACCAACATCGTGGCCAGCAAGTACTTCTACGGCAAAATGGGATCGCCCGAGCGCGAAACCAGCGTCGCCCAGCTCGTCGAGCGTGTGGTCGATACCATCGCCGGCTGGGGCCGCAAGGACCACTACTTTAAGTCCGATGCCGACGCCGAGAATTTCCGCCTTGAGCTCGCCCACCTCATGCTCACCCAGAAGGCCTGCTTCAATTCGCCCGTCTGGTTCAACGTTGGCGTCGCCGAAACCCGCGGCTATGGCTGGATCTACGACAAGCAGGTGCAGGCCGTCCGCAAGCTCGAATCGGGCGTCATGCAGCCGCAATGCTCGGCCTGTTTCATCGTCTCCGTGAAAGATTCGCTGGAGTCCATCCTCGATCTGGCCAAGACCGAGGGCATGCTCTTCAAGTGGGGCTCCGGCACAGGCTCGAATCTTTCCGCCCTCCGCGAGGAAGACGCCGTTTTGTCCGGCGGCGGCCGTGCTTCCGGCCCTCTATCCTTTATGAAGGGCTTCGACGCCTTCGCCGGCGTCATCAAGTCCGGCGGCAAAACCCGGCGCGCCGCCAAAATGGTCATCCTCAATACCGACCACCCCGATATCGAGAAGTTCATCTGGTGCAAGGCCAAGGAAGAGAAGAAGGCCTACACCCTGGTCGAGGCCGGCTACGATTCCTCCATCGATGGCGACGCCTACAGTTCCATCTTCTTCCAGAACGCCAACAATTCCGTCCGCGCCACCGACGATTTCATGGAAGCCGCCAGCCGCGATGGCGACTGGTGGACTAAAGGTGTGGCCACCGGCCAGCCCGTCAATCGCTACAAGGCCCGCGAGATTCTCCGCGCTATCGCCGAAGCCACCCACCAGTGCGGCGACCCCGGCATGCAGTTCGACACCACCATTAATCGCTGGCATCCCTGCAAGAACACGGCGCGCATCAACGCCTCCAACCCCTGCTCGGAATACATGTTCCTCGACGATTCGGCCTGCAATCTCTCCTCGCTGAACCTCATGAAGTTCGTCGGTCCCGATGGCCAGTTCGACGTCGAAGCCTTCCGCCACGCGGTCGATACCATGATCGTCGCGCAGGAAATCATCGTCGATAACGCCAGCTATCCTACCCAGAAGATCGGCGAAAACTCCCACGCCTTTAGGCCGCTCGGTCTGGGATTCGCCAATCTCGGCGCGCTCCTCATGTCCATGGGCATCCCCTACGATAGCGATCAGGGCCGCGACTTCGCCGGCGCCATCGCCGCCGTCATGTGCGGTCAGGCCTACGCCACCAGCTCGCGCATCGCCGCCGAATCCACCGGACCGTTCGAAGGCTACGCCGTCAATCAGCAGCCCTTCCTCGAAGTCATCCGCATGCACCGCGAGTCGGTGAGCCGCATCAATCGCCACAACATTCCCACCGCTCTTTACCAGGGCGCGCAGCAGTGCTGGGACGATGCTTACGAATCCGGCCGGCGCTTCGGATACCGCAACGCCCAGGTCACCGTCATCGCTCCCACCGGCACCATCGGTTTCATGATGGATTGCGACACCACCGGCATCGAGCCCGATCTCGCGCTCGTGAAATACAAGAAGCTGGTGGGCGGCGGACTCATCAAGATCGTCAACAACACCGTTCCCGCGGCCCTCATCAAGCTGGGATACACACCCGAGCAGGTGGAAATCATCGTCTCGCACATCGATTCCACCGGCACCATCGAAAGCTCGCCCCACCTCAAGCCCGAGCATCTCGCGGTCTTCGATTGCAGCTTCCGCCCGCAGAACGGCACGCGCTCCATCCACTACATGGGCCACGTCCGCATGATGGCCGCGGTGCAACCGTTCATCTCCGGCGCCATTTCCAAGACCATCAATATGCCCGAGGAATGCACGGCGGAGGAGATCATGACCGCCTACACCGAAAGCTGGAAGCTCGGCATCAAAGCCGTCGCCATCTACCGCGACAATTCCAAGCGCGTCCAGCCCATGAGTTCCGGCGCCGGTTCCACCAAGGAAAAGAAGGCCGCCGCTGCCGCCGCCACTCCGGTCGTCACCGAGAAGATCGTCTACCGCCCGGTCCGCCGCAAGCTGCCCGATGAGCGCGCCGCCATCACCCATAAGTTCTCCATCGGCGGGCACGAAGGCTACATCACCGTCGGCATGTACGAAAACGGCGAGGCCGGTGAAATCTTCATCACCATGGCGAAGGAAGGCTCCACAATCTCCGGCCTGATGGATTCCTTCGCCACCGCCGTCAGCTTCAATCTGCAATACGGCGTGCCCTTGAAGTTCCTGGTCGACAAGTTCGCCCACGTTCGCTTCGAACCCAGCGGATGGACCGGCAATCAGCAGATCCCATATGCCAAGTCCATCATGGATTACATTTTCCGTTGGCTCGGCGCGCGCTTCCTGGGTCCTGAGTACGCCAATACGGAAGCCGGCGAAACCCCAACCCTCCGCCAAACCGAGACCGATGCCCAGCAGTCGCTGCCCTTTACCCCCGCAGTCGCCGACGCCCCCATGTGCGCCGAATGCGGTTCCATCATGACCCGCAACGGCAGCTGCTACAAATGCGGCAATTGCGGCGGCACCAGCGGCTGCAGCTAAGAATTTCCAACAAGCTTCCATTGGGAGAATCGCAACTCCCGGTCCCCGTTAGAGTGGGGCCGGGAGTTTTTTTATGCTCTTAACTTTAGTCCTCCGTGCTCTCCGCCGCCTCAGTGATCTCCGTTTTTGCCTTTGACTTTGTTCTTCTCCGTGTCTCTGTGGCTCCGTGGTGAGTATTCGGTGCCGAATGTCCGGCAGCTGTCGGCATTTGGGCAGCCCCTCCTTCGCCAATCTGAATCTTTTCAGCTATTTACCCTTGGGCACACACATGCATTTCCCGTAAGCGGTACCACCCGATGATGAAAGTCGAAATCCAGGAATCCGGCGACCGGCTGATCCTTCAGGTCCAGGGCCGCGTAGCCGGCGCGTTTGCGGCCGAGCTCGAAAACTGCTGGCGGGGAGCCCAGTCCGCGCACCCCGGCCGCCTAATCTCCGTCGACTTGAAAAACGTCACCTGCGTCGATCGCGCCGGAAAGTACCTCCTCCAGTCCATGTACCGCAGCGGAGTGCCATTCCTGCGGGCCGGACTGGCCGTACAGGACATTCTCGAACAGATTATGGAGCAGCCGGAATGCCGACACTAGAGCAGACAAACCAACAGGCAGCCAACCTTTACTGGCTCGCTTTCCTTCTTACCGGCGATCGCGACGAAAGCGCCGATATGGCCGCCGAGGCCATCGATTCTCCCGAGGACAACGCGTTCTTCTCGGCGTGGATGTTGACATGGTCGCGAAAGGTGGTCATTTCCAAGGCGCTCGGCGCTATCCGTCAGGAATTGGCGGCTTCCGCGCAACGAATCGCCCTGGCGCGAAGTCCCCGGTGCGGACGCTCGCTGCCGCGGGATTGGTCGTTATCGCCCGATGCCAGCAAGCTCGAGCTGGAGCGCGCGCTGCTCGCCATCGATGCGTTTCCGCGCTGCGTTCTCCTCCTTATGTTGTTCGAAGGACTATCGCTCGACGATGCCACCGTCCTTCTGGATGTCGACCGCGACTTAGTGCGGAAGGCGCAGGTGTTCGCTCTCGAGGAGCTCACGCGAAATCTCGCCGCCACAAGGGAGACGGCGCGTGTTTAGCGGCCTCATACCGGTGATCGTCCTGACGTCGCTTCTGCGGCCCACTGTCGCGGAGGGCCCGCCTGACACCGACGGCGCCAGCCTGGCCTTCGCCCGCTACGTGGCCAACGTCCAGCACGCGGCATCATGGAGCCCGGAAACCATCGAGATCGATGCCTTCCTGCCGAAACTCCAGAAGCGCGGCCATCTACGCGCCATCCGCCGCCTGAATTCGGCCGGCAATGCGGACTATCAGGTTCTCGAAATTGCCGGGGATCGCACCGTCCGGCAGCAGGTAATCGAACGCTACCTCACGGCACAGATGACGGCCGCCGAGCTTCCGGCGGCGTCCATCGCCATGACGCCGGCTAACTACCGGTTTCGCTACCAGGGCGCCGTGCGCGCCGGCGACACCGTGGCATACGTATTTCAGATCAAGCCGCGAAAGAAGCGCATCGGCCTGATCAGAGGCGAACTGTGGCTGGACGCCGAAACTGGCGCGGCGGTGCGGCAATCGGGCCGGTTGGTGAAATCGCCGTCGCTATTCGTCAAGAGCATCGGAATTATTCGCGAGACTGTACTGAGCGGCGGAGTCGCTCAGAAGCTTCTAACTCACTTATCGGTCGATACACGGCTGGTGGGGCTGGCCGATCTGACCGTGACCGAGAGCCCCTTGAGGTGATCTATGCGCATCATAATTCGGAAACACCCTGTTCTTCTCGCCTTGGGAGTTACTACTGTCACCCTTGCCGCCGTCGCCGGGGTGGTATCTTACTATCTCAGTTCCTGGCTGATTCTGCCACTATTCTAAGTGCCGGCCGTGGGACATGCTTTAGCTTGTCCACATCATATCTTGCATTTACCCACCGATTGCACTAACTAACCGCGAAAGGGAGTTATATTCGATGTTTCGAACCAAAAATCTCGCGTTAGTTTTGATGGGGGTAGCGTTGGCGTCCGCGCCGGCTTTGGTGGCCCGCAGGCCAGGGCCGGGCTGTCGCCCGGCTGGGCAAGCTAAAGATAGCTAGCTTCAGCTTGCCCAGGCGAGCCGGGCTCGCCGCAGGGTGCGCGACATAAAAGTGGGAACCGGCGGCAACCCGACTTCGCCCGGCGATACTTCTGGGTGAATTCCGCGCGTTTCGATGGCCTGTGCAGGTTGCGGCGCGGTGAAGCGCTCGGAGCGCCGACAGAATGGCCTGAAGTACCGAGTACGCCCAGATTCGGAAGCTTTTGTTGCGATTTCGAAAGGCCCCCACTTTTATGTCGCACACCCTCGCCGCAGCCGGCGGACACGGGCAGCGCCGACTTCCGTTACACTGGTTCTTCTTGTCCTGCCGTGAACGCCGTCGAATTTCAGGGAGTTTCCAAGACCTACGCGATCTATGAATCGCCGGGCGACCGGCTTAGGGAATTGCTGTCTTTGAACCGCCTCCGCCGCCACCGCGACTTCCAGGCGTTGCAGGATCTGACCTTCGAAGTGAAGCGCGGCGAGACGTTTTGCATCGTGGGCGAGAACGGCTCCGGCAAAAGCACCATGTTGCAGATGGTGGCCGGCATTCTGCAACCCACCGCCGGGACCGTCGCGGTGAACGGACGCGTCTCCGCGCTGCTCGAACTCGGCGCGGGGTTCAACCCCGAGTTTAGCGGGCGCGATAACGTTTATCTCAACGGCTCGATTCTGGGGCTCACCACCCGGCAGATCGACCAGCGCTACGCCGATATCGAGGCCTTCGCGGAGATCGGCGACTTCATCAACCGACCCGTGAAAACTTACTCCAGCGGGATGGTGGTGCGGCTGGCTTTTGCCGTCGCCATCAGTGTGGACCCCGAAGTTCTGTTGGTGGATGAAGCGTTGGCGGTGGGCGACATTTACTTCCGCCAGCGCTGTATGCGCAAGGTGCACGAGCTTCGCGCCCGCGGCGTGACCATCATGTTCGTCTCGCACGCCACCGCCGATGTGAAGGCCGTCGGCGACCGCGTTCTCTGGCTGGATAAAGGCCGTCTCATCGACGTCGGCAATCCGGAACGGGTCATCTCCAAATACCTGGCGGCCATGGTGCAAAAGGATTCCCGGTATCTGCGACATCAGGCGACCCAAGAGCAACAGCGCGCCGTCAGGCAAGTTGTCCGCGCGCCGGAAATCGTCGAGCACATCCCCAATATCGATCACCGCTACGGCGACGGCCGCGCGCGCGTGATCGGCATCGCCATCCTCGATGAGCAGGGCGAGCCGCTCCACCAACTCGACCCCGCCACACGCATCGTGGTGCGTATCAGCGTTCGCGCGGAAGATCACGTGGCCGTGCCGAACGTGGGATTCATGCTGCGCAACCAGCTCGGCGTAGATTTCTCGGGCACCAATACCATCCGCGAAGGCCATCGGTTGGAACCTATGCAGGCGGGCGACATTTATACCGTGGACTTTCACCTGGACCTTCCGGAACTCTACCCCGCGTCGTTCTCTTTCTCGCCGGCGGTGGCCGACGGCGATCTCACCGCGTACCAAATGTGCGATTGGATCGATAATGCCCTGGTGGTGCAGATGTCGCGAACGGAGCACGAAGTCTACGGGTATGTCCATATGCCGTGCCGCGTGGAGGTGAACGCCCGTCTGGGTGAAAATGGACCGGCGCCGATCGTGGAGAACCAACTTGGCTGAATTCACTGGCGAACGCGTGATCCCCGGAGAGGTGGACGTCGACCTGCTCAACGAGCACATGGCGCGCTACACCTTCGCGGCGCGGCTGGCGCGCGGAAAGCGCGTGCTGGACGCGGGCTGCGGCGCAGGCTACGGGTCGGCCGAACTGGCGCGCGCGGCGGAACGGGTGGTGGGCGTGGACCGCGCGCCCGAGGCGATCGAATTCGCCCGCGCTCATTACCCCGGCGACAATTTGACCTTCGAGGAAGCGTCGTGCGAAGCGCTGCCGCAACCCGATGCCAGCTTCGAGCTGGTGGTGGCGTTCGAGGTGATCGAGCATCTCGAGGATTGGCGAGGTTTCCTGCGGGAGGCGCGTCGCGTGCTCGCGCCCAATGGTCAGTTGGTGGTCTCCACGCCCAACAAGCTCTATTACACGGAATCGCGCGGGGCCGATGGCGCCAATCCGTTTCACGTGCATGAGTTCGATTTCGCCGAGTTTCGCGCCGAATTGGCCGCCGTGTTCCCGCACGTGTCGCTGTTCCTGGAAAATCACATCGAGGGTTTCACGTTCCAGGCGCACGAAGGCGGGTCGACCGCGGAAGTGCGGGTGGATACCGGCGACCCCGTGCCGGACGAGTCGCACTTTTTCGTGGCGGTCTGCGCCAACCGGCCGCAGACCGGCAATCCCACGTACGTCTACATCCCGCGAACCGCCAATGTGCTGCGCGAGCGCGAGCGGCACATCGGCCTGCTCCAAAAGGAGATCGCGGAAAAGAACCAATGGCTGGCGGAAGCGCAGCGCGATCTCGCGGAGATGACGCGCCAATACGCCAAGATCGAGCACGAACTGGAGGACAGCAATCGGTGGGCCGGCGAGCTCAATCGCGAATTGGAAGAGCGGCGCGCGCGGGTGACCGAATTGCAGACCGAACTGGCGGACGAACAGGAGACCGGCCGGCGAACGGCGGCCGCTTACGAAGTGAAAGTGAGCGACCTCGAAGCCGACGTCCGGTCCAAAATCAAATGGGCCAAGGATGTGGAGGCCGCGCTCATCGTCGAGGTCAAAAAACAGACGGCCGATCTGGTGAAGGCCGTCGACGCGCTCCACCAGACCGAAAAAGAACTCGCCGAGCGCGCCGAATGGGCGCTCCGCCTGGATCGGGAATCGGCCGAGTTATCGCGCCAGCTGGCACTTTATCGAGAATCCCGCTGGGTGAAGCTGGGCCGCAAGGTGGGATTAGGCCCGGCGATGCCGGCAAGCTGACATGGCCTTTTTGAAACGCTTGCTGCGGGCTCTGCCGCTGCTCCTGATCTCGCCCCTGCTGATGGCGGTCAGCTTTGTAGTCTTCGCCGTCGCAGACCTCTTATGGAAACTTTTCGGACGAAGGGCGCCCGGCTCGAACGCGGACGTGCCGCGGTCGAGCGCAGCTTCCGTAGTGATCCCTAACTGGAACGGCAAGGATCTTCTGGCCAAATATCTGCCTTCGGTGGTGGGCGCGCTCGCCGCCAACCCGGCCAATGAAATCGTGGTAGTGGATAACGGCTCGAGCGATGGCAGCGCGGAGTTCGTGCGCACCGCGTTTCCGCAGGTGAAGCTGGTGCCGCTCGAAAAGAATCTGGGATTCGGCGGGGGATCGAATGCCGGATTCCGCGCGGCATCGAACGACATCGTGGTGCTGCTGAACAGCGACATGCGCGTGGCCGAGGATTTTCTGGCGCCGCTGCTCGCAGGCTTCGCCGATCCGCAGGTTTTCGCCGTCTCCTGCCAGATTTTCTTCAGCGATCCGAAAAAGCTGCGTGAGGAGACCGGGCTGACGCAAGCCTGGTGGCAGGATGGCGGACTGCGGGTGCGCCACCGCATCGATCCCGCCATCGATTGCCTATTCCCGTGCTTCTACGGCGGCGGCGGATCGTGCGCGTTCGATCGCCGCAAGTTTTTCGAGCTCGGGGGCTTCGACCATCTGTTGGCGCCCTTCTATTTGGAGGATACCGACCTCGGCTATCTTGCCTGGAAGCGCGGATGGAAGGTGCTCTACCAGCCGCGCAGCGTGGTCTATCACGAACATCGCGGCACCATCGGCAAGCGTTTCAGCGAAGAGCATATCCAGACCGTGCTGAAGAAGAACTTCCTGCTTTTCTGCTGGAAGAACATCCACGAGTGGCCGCGCCTGACGTCGCATTTTTTCTTCGCGTGGGCCGGGTCCGTACTCAGCGTCTTGTTCGGCGAAATTCCCGCCCGTCCGACGCCTTATTCGCTGTGGCGCGCGTTCGTGCAACTGCCGCAGGCCGTCCGATCTCGTTGGCGGGCACGGTCGCTCGCGCGGATCGACGATACCGAGGCTTTCCACCGTCCTCTGGGCGGATATTATCGGGATCGCTTCGCCGATATGGAACGCGCGCCGGAACGCCTGCGCGTGCTGTTCGTTTCACCCTACCCGATCTGCCCGCCGACCCATGGCGGCGGCGTGTTCATGTATCAGACGCTGCGCGAGATGTCGCGGCTGGCGGAAGTCCACGTGGCGGAGATGCTCGATTGGCCGGAGCAGGAAAGGGCGAATGAGGAACTGCGGAGGCTGTGCGCATCGGCCGAGTGGATCGTGCGGCCCAACGGCCATCCGAAAGGGAGCGGATCACTGCTGCCCTTCGCCGTGCGCGAGTTCGCCAATGAAGATTTCGAATGGCTGATTCACCGCACACTCTTGCTGAAAGAGATCGACGTGCTGCAACTGGAATACACGTCGATGGCGCAGTATCGCGGGGCCTTCCGGCGGATCGTGACTGCGTTGTTCGAACACGACGTGTACTTTCAATCGATCGGCCGGGGTCTGGGCCATATGATCGGCGTCGTGGCGGAGGCGAAAGCTCGCGTCGAATATTTGCGTGCGCTGCGCTACGAGTTGCGCGCGCTGCCGCATTTCGACCAGGTGCAGGTTTGCACGCCGCAGAATCGGCGTTACCTGCTCGAGTTTTTGCCGGCGCTGGCGCCGAAACTACGCGACGGACTGCGCGCGGGAATCGACTCGGCGAATTACTTATTCCGGCCGACCGGCCGCGACCCGGCGACCATGCTGTTCCTAGGCAGTTTCCGCCACGACCCCAATCGCGTGGCGGTCGACTGGTTCGTCAGCGAGGTGATGCCGCTGATTCTGGCGCGGGTGCCGAATGCCCGGCTCATCATCGCCGGCTCGGACCCTCCGCCGGCGCATGCTTACGCCGATGCCGAGGGCCATCTGGAGATGCTCGGTTTCGTGGACGATGTTCGCGAGCCGCTGGCGAAGTACGCGGTATTCGTCTGCCCAATCTTGAGCGGATCGGGCGTGCGGGTGAAGCTGCTGGAGGCATTCGCGTCGGGAATCCCAGTGGTTTCGACGATCGTTGGCGCGGAAGGGCTGGCGGAGAAGGATGGCGAGTTTTGCGCTCTCTCCGACAGCCCCGAGGGCTTTGCCGAACGGGTGATCAAACTGTTTGCGGACCCGGATATGGCCGCCGCGATGGCGGCTCGCGCACGCGCCGAGGTGGAGAAGCATTGGGATATGGCGGCGATCACGCGCAAGCTGGTAGAAGGCTACGCGGAGTTAGTGCGGCAGAAGCGATGTGGCGCAGACTAAAGTCCGCTGGGTCGAGACTTTCCAGGGACCTCGTCGTCGTCTTCGGCTGAAGCGAAACCGCTTGCTGACGCGCGCGGCTCGGAAACGCAATCCACCGATACCGAGCCGCGACCGTGAGGGAGCGGTCCTGATAACGAGCTCGGTTTCTGCCTCGCTCTCTTCTCGCCCCGTCCCAAGCTAGCGACAGGTCCTAAGCGATATGTGAAGAGTTCATTAAACTTCTTGAATTTCCTGTAGGAGTAGACTAGGATCGAATGCGTGCCACAGTTACTCCAAACCGCGGCCGAGATGACCTGACCCTTCTTGGAATAACATACCGATTTTCAAGAAAGAGGGCGGTCACCGAGTGGCCGCCCTCTTTTGTTGTTGGGATCAGTTCTGGCGAATGCCCGCGGGAGTACATCGGTGCGCGTCTATGACGCAGCGGGTTCGAATCCCGCTCCGTTCCCGGCGACGGGATCGGAAACCTCTTGCTACTTCTTGTCGCCAGTTTTCGATGCGCCTGCGGCGAATGCAGGAGGAACTACAGTGGCAATCTGGGGGTTCCCGGTTCAGATCCGGGCCGGGCCTTCGCGGCTACGGTAGCTCAAATGGGAGAGCACCAGACTCCGTTCGCGGAGGTTGTTTCTCCACTCCTTGTCGCCGCAGGTTCTGAGTCCAGCAGTGGTACGATTGGCGCAATGGACACCGCTTCCGGGTTGTGCGCTTCCTGCCAACACGTATCGATTGTCACCTCGGACCGTGGATCGAGGTTCGTCTTCTGCGGCCTGTCACGAACCGACGCACAGTTCCCAAAGTACCCAAGGCTACCGGTCGTGTCGTGCTCCGGATGGCAGCCGGCAGAGCCCAGCTAAAGAGCGCCTTGCAAAATCGCGGGACCGCTTGCTGACGCGCGCGGCTCGGTACGTGCGTGCTTAAGGTACGTGCGGGCTTAAGGTAGGTGCGTGTTGAAGGTAGCGTGTTGAATGGCGGGGCCGTGCCACAATTGGAGCCATGAATGGAAAGATCGCTCTAGTCACTGGCGCCGGCAGTGGAATCGGGCGCGCGGTAAGCGTCGCATTGCAGTCGGCCGGATATTCGGTGGTGCTTGCCGGCCGCCGGCGCGAGGAGCTGGAGCGCACAGCTTCCATGGCTTCGCCGCAGGGCGGCGCCATGCTTCCGGTACCGGCCGACGTAAGCGATCCCGCTTCCGTGAAGGACTTGTTCGCGGCCGCCAGGAAAACCTTCGGCCGCCTCGATGTCCTGTTCAACAATGCGGGCCGCGGGGCGCCGGCCATACCGATGGAAGATCTCACCTTCGAGCAGTGGAGCGCCGTGGTGGGCGTCAATCTTACGGGCGCTTTCCTATGCGCGCAGGAAGCTATCCGCATGATGAAAGAGCAGCAGCCGCAAGGCGGCCGGATCATCAACAACGGATCGATCTCGGCGCACGTTCCGAGGCCCAACTCCGCACCCTACACGGCCACCAAGCACGCTATAACGGGACTTACCCGCAGCATTTCGCTCGACGGACGTAATTTCAACATCGCGTGCGGGCAGATCGACGTCGGCAATGCCGCCACGGAAATGACCGAACGCATGTCGAACGGAGTCCCGCAGGCGAACGGGTCGACGATGGTCGAGCCCCGCATGGACGTGCGGCACGTCGCCGACGCGGTGCTGTACATGGCCAACCTGCCGCTCGACGCCAATGTGGAGTTCATAACGGTGATGGCGACGAAGATGCCATTCATCGGGCGCGGGTGAGACTGGTTATTCGCCGCGGAGACGCAGAGACGCGGAGAAAGGCAAAAGTCAAAGTCAAAACCGGAGGGCGCTGAGGTGGAAGAGGACGCGGAGGGTAGGGCTCCGAAGTCTCAGTGTCCTGGTAGCATCCGTTCCGGAGCACGTAGCGGCACGCGAAGATTGCACGGGTTCACACGGAGCGTGCAGGCCGCGGAACTCTGGGAACGTAATTGCGTCGTACACTGGGGATTCATGAGCCACTACGTCGTAACCGGAGGTGCGGGATTCATCGGCTCGGCGATTGTCCGCCACCTGCTCCAGCAGGGCGCGAGACGGGTTGTCGCCGTCGATAACCTGCTCACCGGGCACGAGGCCAATCTGCAGGAAGTGCGGCACGCCGTCGACCTGCAGATCGCCGACATCCGGAACTACGCAGAGATCGCTCCGCTGATTCGCGGCGCCGCTGTGGTATTCCACGAAGCCGCTATACCCTCCGTGCCGCGATCCATCGACGATCCCGTGCCGTCGCACGAAATCAACATCGACGGCACGTTTAATGTGCTCCGCGCCGCTCATGAAGGGAAGGCGGGACGCGTGGTGTATGCTGCCTCCTCATCGGCATATGGGGACACGCTGGTGCTTCCCAAGGTGGAGAGCATGAACCCGCAGCCCAAGTCCCCCTACGCGCTGCAAAAGCTGGTGGGGGAATACTATTGCAATATTTTCACCGGCGTGTACGGGCTGGAAACCGTAGCCATCCGCTACTTCAACGTCTACGGCCCGCGGCAGGATCCCTCCAGCCCTTATTCGGGCGTGCTCTCGTTGTTCCTGAAAGCCGCCTTGGAACATACGCAGCCTACGATTTTCGGCGATGGCGAACAATCCCGCGACTTCACTTATGTGGAGGACGTGGCCGAATTGAACTTGAAAGCCGCCCGTGCCGGCAATGTGGCCGGCAAGATCTACAACGGAGGCAATGGCGGGCGGATCACGCTGAACCAGGCGTGGGCGACGGTACAGAAGCTGGAAGGGGTAGACATTCCGCCCCTCTATGGCGCGCCGCGCGCGGGCGACGTGCGCGACTCTCAGGCCGATATCGCGGCCGCGGTCCGCGACCTGGGCCACGCCCCGCGGTACTCCTTCGAGGAAGGCATGCGCCTGACCCTGGAGTGGTACCGGAAGCAGGCGGCCGTGGCGAAGTAGCGGAAGAACCTCGAAGAGGCTTACACTAGTCGCTGTCCATGATCGAAATCGCTCATCGCGAAGTTGCACCCCAAACGGTGGTGATTACCCTCACCGGCAAGTTGATGCTGGGGCCCGAGGGCGACGAAGTCGTCAGCATTGTGGAACGGCAGTTGGCCGCCGGAACCCGCAAGTTCATCTTCGATCTTTCGGGCGTGACGGTAATCGACAGCACCGGTATCGGCCGGTTCATTTCCAGCTTCAACAAGATTATGGCTGCCGGCGGGGAAATGCGCATGGCCGGCGCGGCCGGTCACGTGATGCAATCGTTCCGCGTCAGCCTGCTCGACAAGGTTTTCAGTTTTTATCCCACCCTACAGCAGGCCCTGTAGCGGCCTCGACCTCGAAATCGGCCGTGCGGTGGATCTGCTTGCCGGTGGAGTCGCCGCAGGCGACATCGAGGTGATACGACCCGGCCGGCAGGTCTTTCAACGGCAGTTTCATGATGACGGGAACCACGGGATTTCCCTTGCGAACGTAGTTGTCCAGGGCCATGGTGCCCGACGCTACCTTGGATTCGCCGGATTTCCGGTCGGTAATTTTGAGGGCCAACATTACCTTCGGCGCATTTTCCTCGGTCAACCCCGGCTCGTAGATTTCCAGGTACAAGCCGACCGGATCGGTGGGCTTGAAGCTGTATAGGCCGGTCGGAACGTCCTGTACTCCCATGGCCACCAACGGCACTTTGTCTTCAATCAATACCGCGTCCAGGCCGGAATCGTTTTCCATCTTGTGCAATTCCCCGAGAGCCATACCGCTGACCGCAAATTGCTTGCCGTCGTACGGTTCGATGACCAGCGGCTTCTCGATCTTTCCGAAATTCTCGCCGCCGGCGCTGAAGACCACGCGGAAGTTGTATTGCCCGGAAGAAACATCGAGCTGAGTCTCATAGTGGACCGGTTTCTTTGTGAATTCTTCCACCTGGACTTTGTTTTCGTAGTCGAACTTGAGGGTATCGCTGAACTTGGCGCCCACCGAGTTGTCCGCGCGGTAGGCGATGCCCAGGATATTCATCTCTGCGTGGAGCTTGCCTTTCACTTTCTCGAAATTGAATCCCTTGCTGGGGATTTCCATGGCCACGTTGACGCGCGCCACATTGGGTGAGGCATAGAAGAACGGAAGCTGTAGCGGCGCGCCCAACTTGCCCGCCGAAACTCCCACGGCGATGGCTTCCAGCTCGGTTTCCGCCGGCTTTCCAGCCAGCACGTCCACCTGGCGCACGTTGCAGTAACCGGAGCGCGAACGTATGCTGGAACCACCCTTGTCCACCTTCACCTTCAGCGAGTGGCAGCTACCCTCGGCAGATTCCGGAGGCGTGTAGCCGAGGACATAATATTGATCTTGCTCGCGCGCGATTTTATCCATGCCCGACGCGAGGTCGTTGGTATTCACGATCACGAAACCGCCGGTGCCGTTGGCGAGCATGTACATGGCTTCTTCGTTGGTCTCGACATTGGGGGGAATCGTCGGCATGATGGTGCGGGGATTCGTCAGGGGATTCGTGCCATTCATGATGGGGTTCGCGCCGCCACCACGACCGCCCGCTGTGCCGGTTCCGCCCTTGCTGCCTCCTGTTCCTCCCGTACCACCGCCCGTGCCACCACGACCACCCGTGCCTCCAGTACCGCCCGTGCCGGTCCCGCCCGTGGTGCCGCCACCGCGGCCGCCGCCTGTGCCGGTGCCACCCCCCGTACTACCTCCGCCGCCGGTGCCGCCCCCGCCTCCTCCGCCGCGGGCCTGGAAGGAATTGCTAAACGAAGCCAACGATGGCCCACTCGACAGGCCGGCCAGCAAGGAGCCCAGGCCGAACCCGCCTCGGTCAGGACGGGTATTCGGCCGGACAAGTTCTCCGCCGGGCATGCCCGTAACCAAGCCGCGAACGTCCACTGGGTAGACCGAGACGTTGGATTTGTTGCACGCATCGATGGTCGCCGTCATTTCCGAACGCAGTTCGTCGTTCACAGGAAATCCCTCGGTCAGAAAGACGACCATCTTACGGCCAGGAACATCGGCCAAGCCCTTGGCGAGACTGCGAAGCGCTAACAACACATTCCGAATCCCGAACGCGCCCGGGGTATTCAGCGACGCCGGTAGCCCGCCTCCGGATGTGGATGTTCCGATGCCACCCGTGGAAAGCGACGGCCCGTCTTTGGTGCTCACCGAGGAGAATTTGACACCGGTGATGACCGCCCTCAGCCGGTCGGGGTCATTGGTGAAATTCTGGGTGATTTGCAGCGTGCCGGAGAAATTCGCAACCGCGATGTATTTGTTGGGGCCGGTATTGTTATCGACGAACTTCTCCGCCGCCTTGCGCGCGTACATCTGGTTGGCGAAGGACGTCGACGCGTTATCGAAGAACAACACCAGGTAATGTCTCTGGTTATTGAGCGGGGACTTCGGATCAGCCTCAAATGTGAAGCTGGTGATGGGCTGCTCTTTATTGTCTTCGTAAACCTTAAAGTCTTTCTTCTCCAGATCGGTAACGTAATTGCCTTTTTTGTCAGTGACCACCGAATCCACCAGCACTAAACGGGTCTCCGTGCGGATCACCGTCGGGGTGGCCGTTTGAGAAACTTCCTGCGTCCGCGAGGGGACGCCGGTAAATAGAAGCGCAATTATGAATCCTGCAGTTTGGAATCGCATAGCATACCTCACTGAATCGCCACGGCGCCGTTGAGCGCCGACATCAGTTGCCCTTCCGAATCGCGAACTACCAGCCGGATCATGTAGCTTCCCGGCGGCACGGAAAAGTTCGTTTTGAGAGTCATCACGCCGGCCGTCATCAGTTTGGCCAGCGTCTCGTCCTTCAGTTTGAGTTCCACCGTTTTCACAATCGCCGAGAGGAAATTGCCGTTATGGTCGAACACCGCGGAAACCACCGTCAAGACATTGCTGTTGCGCCCGTCGCCTTTACGGAACGGGATGTGCCTCGGATCCATGCGGCAGAGCACGGCGATGGTGGCGTCTTTCTCGCCGGCCTTGAAATATTGCGTGTGGAGCTCCACCGGGAGATCGCTCAGTTCATCGCGGGAAAACAAAGCCTCTTCGATTTCTTGCTTGGCCGTCTCTTCGGCGCTGGACGCCTTCTTGGGTGCGTAGTAGCCCTTGCGCGCCTGGATATCGAGGCTCACCGGTGGATTGGTCTTGAGGGTCACTTTCAGCGCGTGAAACGTGCCATCGAATTTCAGATTCTGCGGCGCGAAACCGAGGACGTAATAATATTCCGGAGCGGCGGCTAACTGCCGGAAACCCGCATTTAGATCGTTATTGTTCTGGAAGATCGTTCCTCCGGTGCCATAAGCCATTTCGGCGAGCACATCGGCCTGGGTGCTGGCGGCGAGGCGGTCGTTCATCTGTTTCGCAATCTGATACTGCACCGTGTATGAACTCTGTTGACTGGCATCTATCGTGGGGTCGGTCCATAATCCGCGGGCATCCAGGCTATTGATCACCACGTTGGCTTTGATGGCGTGATCGATGATGTCGTTCTTGTCCGGCTGGTACTCGTTAGGCGAGATGAAGCCGGGGGAAACCAGGACAACAATCCGCTGCCCCGGCATGGACGACATGCGCCGCAATACATCCTTAAAAACCGTGTAGGTGACATGGGTTTCCTGCTGGCCGACAGCGAGCACCTGCTGAGCCATTCCTTGCGCCGTACCCATCGCCGCCTGCAGCGTCGGCAATCCCAGGCAAGCCATAGCTTCCTGTGCGGCGAGGTTGAGCGTCTGGGTGTCGTTCTTGTTGAGGATCAGGTCCGCCATGTAGTAACTGATGTCGGGACATTGCTTGATCCCACCCATATTTGAGATCGAGCGGTTGCGGAGCAGCAGCAGGTCGGCCTGCAGTTTGTCGACGTCGTCGGTAAATTCGACGTTATTTTGGCCGGAAGTCGTGTAAATGGCCGCGCGATCAGTTTTCGGCATGGTGGCCAGTTGACGGCCCGCCGCATCCCGCGCGCGCGCCAGATCCTCCCACGTCAGGTGCATGTCGTCGAACAAATAGGCGACGAACCGCTCGGGGACGTCGGGCTGCCGGTTCGTCTGGGCGGCGTCGCCCTCTACCGGGAGAGTGTCGACTGTCTTGGCTGCCTTGGCGGCCTGCTCGCCGCTCTTTTCCACCACGAATCTGAGGATTTCCTGGGGCTTGCCCTTGTCGAAAACCTGGAAATTCTCCTTGGTGTAGGTGCCGATGGTGTGGCCCCGGTTGTCACGCACTACCACCGGCACCGATACCATGTCGACGCGCGTTTTGAAGATCGCGGGAGCGTCTTTGGTAGTCATTTCCGGCGCGTTCTTATCGATCGGCGGCGCGGTTGACGTGGGTGGCGGAGCGGGTATGGGTAGCGGCGCTTGTGCCGGTGCCGACTGGGGCGTGGTTTGGGACAGGGCCCCGGCGACCGTCAGGCACAAGAGAACGACGGCGCAGAAGAGCGACACTCGTAGGTGCTGAGTCACAAAGAATTCACACCTATCATACAGGAATCGCTTCCCGAGGACACCCGGTTCGCTTCAGACATCCTTGCACATAAGATCTCTTCGGTCTCATTACAGAAACGCAGTCCGTTAACACCTGGCCGCCGAGGCCGCCTGACACTACCTTCGTGGCTTTAACTGTGCTTGTCAGGCGATAACCGAGCTGATATACATTTGGACAATGATCCTCCAAGGACGTAGCGCAATCGTCACAGGGTCCGGCGGCATGGGATGCGGCCGCGCCATTGCCCTCCGGTTCGCCCGCGAAGGCGCCACGGTAATTGTCTCCGATATCAATGTTGCCGGCGGCGAGGAGACTCGGCGCCTCATCGAGGCATCGGGAGGGCGCGCAGTCTTCCGTGCCGCCGATATGCGGCAGGAAGCTCAAGTACGCGATCTGGTGGCATTCGCCGCCGGCGAGTTCGGCCCGCTCGGAGCGTTGGTGAATAACGCCACGGCGCCTTTTGCGCACGGCTATGAAATGGAACATTGGCTCACGACCGTCGAAACCGACTTCATCGGCCCGCTGGTAGCGACGCGCTACGCCGTCGAGGCAATGCGCCAGGCGCGGCATGGCGGCGCGATCGTAAACATCTCCTCGATTTCGGCTCTGTGGCACGGCCGCCGGACTCCCGCGGGCGCGCCGGTCTACGATGCTGCCAAAGCAGGACTGCTGCGCCTCACTACCGGTCTTGCCGAGCTGGCGAAAACGGACAATATCCGGGTGAACTGCCTCGCCCCCGGCTGGATTGCTACCGGAGGCGCCCTTGAATACTGGGAGTCGCTGACACCCGAACAGCGCGCGGAACGCGGCGTGCCGGCATCTCTGTTGACTACGGCGCAGATTGCCGATGCGGTGGTCCGGCTGGCCACCGACGATGCGCTCGCGGGGCGCGTGTTGTTCTGGTGGTCCGACGACGAGCCCAAGTTGATCGAATGGGGAGACCGCGGGTACAAAGGCGCGATTCCGTTCAACTAAACTAAGTGACGGTCGAGGTGGCGCGGAGGCACTCTTGCCAGACACTCTTGCCGGCTGGGTCGAGTCTCCGAACTCCTGAGGTCGCCCTGAAATTTGGGGCTGGTGAGGAAAATAGAGTGAACCCGTTTCGCGTCCGGGACCACTCCCTCACGGTCGCGGCTCAGTATCGGCACACTGTGTTTTTCCGAGCCGCGCGCGTGAGCAAGCGGTCCCATAGCCCAAGTCAAATTCCACGACATCAGGAGTTCGGAGTCTCGGCGCTGCAGACAGGAGTGTCGGCGCCACGGCGCCTTCATTATGCGCTTATGAGCACATTGGCTGCTCTCCTGCTCCAATCTGAAGCGGTTGCGCTGCGCGCACCGAGGAGAGTTCAAATGTTGATTGCGCTGTTCTTTATTCTGCTGGTGATGTGGGCGATGGGATTTTTCGCTTTCCATGTGGCAGGAGCCCTCATCCACCTGCTGCTGTTGTTCGCGCTGATCTCGCTCATCATGCACCTGTTCAGGGCAAGAACTGTCTAGCGAACGCCATAAATTACCCGTAGAACGCAACGCACGTACTGCTCGTCGGTGAGGTTCTCCACGCTTTCCTCGGGGAACTCCACCAGCCGGCGGAAGTAGGCTGCCAGTTCGCGAAATAGGACGATACGCGCCAGCGGGTCGTACCCGTCCCGCAAGGTCACGGCGCGGATTGCCAGCGCGGCGCTCTCGGGCGTTACCAAGCTGCGCAGACGAGCCGCGAGGTGCGGCTGCGACAGCAGCGAGTTGTACTTTGCCGGCGCGATTTGCTCGATGTCGGGAATTTCCGCCTTGTGTTCGCGCGTCACGATGGTATTGGCCGCCATATCGCCCAGGCGTTGAGCGTTGCGGCTGAAGACCGCGGTGAGGCCGCCCACCAGGTAGAAGAACGGGAGCATATCGACCACGCGCAGCAGATTCCGCAAGGCGATCTGCGGCAATTGCAGGCGCAATCCGTGGATGTCCATGACGCGTAATCCGAACAGCCGTTTGCCGATCGTCTGGCCGCGCCAGCGCCATTCGAGAACGATCGCATAAACCACGCCAATTACAAAAAAGCCGGCTACCGATATGGCGTTGGCGACGTCGGCGTTCATTTTGCCGACGAGCTTGGCAATCTGGCCGAAGATCATGTTGGCGACGAGGATCGCGGCGGTATCCACGCTCCAGGCCAACGCGCGCGTGACGGGCGTCGCGAGCTCGAACGAGAAGACCACACCTTCGGGAGTCTCGATGCTCAAGCGGGATGGGCGCGCCGATTTCATTCGCGGCCGGCCCAGCCCAGGTACGCCGAAAGCGCCATCAGTTCGCAGACTCCGAAAGCGATTTTCAGACCGTAAGGAATTACCGGTTTGTGGTACTGGGAAATAAATGCCTCCACCATGCCGGCCCAAACCAGCATGACGGCGGCGCCCGCCACGATCGCGAAGAGGTCGGGCGCGATGGCGCGCAAACGTTCCGGGCGCGATGTGCGGCCGCCCCATCCGATGAGCGCGCCCGCTAGAATGAAGCCGCCTTGCCCCCCCAGCAGGATCGCGGGAATCTCGACGGAGCCGTGCGGCAGAAGCCAGCCGCCGAGAAACGTGCCGAATCCGGCGGCGATGTAGTCGGCCGCGACGGCGCCGAGAATCACGCCGTTGTAGAAAAGCAGAATCAGCGTGCCCACGCCGAATGTCATCCCCATGGCGAGCGTGAGGACAGTCACCTGGATATTGTGGGTCATCAACTGCGCCGAGAAGCTGGCCTTCGCGCCGCTGAGGCGGTCCTTGCCGGCAGTCTCTTCCTGGTGGACCCGCTCGGCGGGGGAATTGAGCAGCCCCTGAAACGGCATCAGGACGGCCTTGGAATGCGGGTCCATACGGATGGCAAACCACCCAAACGCGCAGCCCAGCAGCGTGATGCCCAGCGACAGCCGGAACGCCCCCATGTGCCGCCGGAAAGCGCGCGGAAAGCCGAGCAGGATAGCTTTCCAGCGGATCTTCTTGGGCTCGCGAGTTTCGTGGATTTCGGAATAGGCGCGCGAAACCAGCGTTTCGAGCAGTCCGCGTAGCGCCGGGTCGGTAGAGAACGTGTCGAGGCGCGCCAGCCCGGCCGAGCAGCGTTCGTACAGATAGTGCAGGCGCTGAATCCGGGGCAGCGCCAGACGGGCTTCCGGATCGGTGTCCATGCCGTCGAGCAGCTTCCGCAGTTCGTCCCAATAGGGACGCTCGGCGGCCACGAAACGCGGGATATCGACAATCACAGCACCTGCCTCCGCTTCACCTCAAGATACTCCGCAGTCACCTGCGTTTTGATTCTCTGCGGATCGACCACCGAAAGCCGCACGCCGCGATTGCTGAGCGAGAGCGACAATTGCCGCAAACGGTTAGAGATCAGCTGGCCGCTGAGTCCGCTGTAGAGCGATTCCAGATCGGCCGCCGAAGCGTCGGTGAAGAGCGGTTTCAGGCCGGGCGGCTGCGGAGTATTGACGAGCACCACGTGGCGGCGCGCCAGGATGGGGACTTCGCGCTCGAAGGTTTCGGCAAGCAGCGCGTCGTCGAGCGAGGTGAAGAAGACCAGCAGCGCGCGGCGGCGCAGGTTCAACTGCAAGTTGGTGAAGACATCGCGGAAGTCGGGGCTCACGCGGCTGGCGTGCAGGTTGTAGATGGCTTCGCGGCACAGGCGGAAATGGTCCATGCCGTTGCGCGCGCGGACGAACTTGTGGGTGCGGTCGCTGAAGGTGACCAGGCCGAAGCGATCGGCCTGGGTCTGCGCCACCAGCGCCAGATGCAGCGCCGCGCCCACGAAGCTTTCCAGAATCTCCGGGCGGGCGGAGAGACGGGAGGAGTCGACGATGGCGTAGACCTCCTGCGCATGCTCCACGCGGTACAGTTTCACCACCGGGAATTGGCGGCGGGCAGTGGCTTTCCAATCGATATCTTCGAATCCGTCGCCGGGGACATACTGGCGGAGATTGTCGAATTCGCGGCCCTTGCCCACCTGGCGGCGCATGCGCAGTCCGACGGCCGCGGTGCGCTGGAAGAGGGCGGCGGTGGCGCGATCGCGCAGGTTGGGATAAACGCGGACAGTCCCGGTCACGGCACGATCCGCGCGTGCCAGCCAGAGGCCGAACGGCGATGGCGCTTCCATGTGGACCGTGGTGATGGGATGATCGCCGCGTTCCACGCCGGTGCATGCCCAGTCGATGCGCGAGGTTCCTGGCGGAATCGTGGTGTCCTCCACGACTGACGCCGAGGGGAGGCCAGGAGGCGTCGAAACGCTCAGGCGGATGGGGAGCGCTTCCTGCAAGCGGTTCACGATGGCGATGGGCAGGCGCGCGGGAACATCTTTGGTGAATCGGACGATGGAGGGCGCGCTGGCGGTGAGGCTATCGAGGCGCGCGCGCCCGCGAACGGCGTCCGCCGCGACCACCAGCGCCCACAGTGCGAGCGTCACGCCGCAGGGGACGGCGAGTCCGGGGATCAATCCCGCCACCGTCGCCAGTGGCAGCGCCACTACGGCGGCGAGTACGAGAAGCCGCTGGGACGGGACGATCATAAGGTGGGGCGGACCCCCCGGTCCGCGGGCGACCCCCAGGTCGCCCTTGGGCACTTGAAAGAATGGCGGGACGTCGGCGTCCCGTGCGGACCTGGGGGTCCGCCCCACCGTTGGACCCTCGCGGGCCGGGCTGTCGCCCGGCGGGGCAAGCTAAAGCATACCCCACCACTGCAAACACGGCATTTTGTGGGACATGCTTCAGCTTGTCCGCTAGGGCTACTCATCGCGGCACCGGCACCTCGTGCAAAATGCGCTCCAGCACTTCGGAAATCCGCACGCCTTCCAATTCCGATTCTGGCCGCAGCAGAATGCGGTGTTCGAGCACCGGAGCGGCGACGGCGCGGATATCGTCGGGGCTGACGAAATCGCGCCCGGAGAGCGCGGCCCACGCCCGCGCGGCGCGCAGCAGCGATTGGCTGGCGCGCGGACCGGCGCCCACCAACACGGCATCGTCGCTGCGCGTGCGGCGCACTACCTGTACCGCGTAGTCGACCAATTGATCGTTCACCAGGATCAGACTCATCGCCTCGCGCAGGCCGAGCAGTTCCGCTTCGCTAAGGCAGGGCGTCACTTCGCCGCGCTGCAGAACGGCCTCCGGGGCCGTCTCGTTGAGGCTGCGGCGCGCGAGCGAAAGTTCTTCTTCCCCCCGCGGCCAAGTCATCGGAATCTTCAGCATGAAGCGGTCCTTCTGCGCTTCGGGCAAGGGGTACGTGCCTTCCGATTCGATGGGATTCTGGGTGGCGAAGACGGTGAAATTGGGCGATAGTTTGTGGCTGTCGCGGTCGATGGTGACGGTCCGCTCCTGCATCGCCTCGAGCAGCGCGGATTGCGTCTTGGCCGGCGCGCGATTGATTTCATCGGCTAGCAGAAAGGTGGTGAAAAGCGGCCCTTTCACGAGCATGAACTCGTTGCGCCCAAGGTTGAAGATGTGGGTGCCGGTGATGTCCGCCGGCATCAAATCGGGGGTGAACTGAATTCGTTTGAACTCGCCGCCCAGACAGGCGGCCAGAGTCCGCGCCAGCAGCGTCTTGCCGAGACCGGGTACGCCTTCGATGAGCGCGTGTTGATTGCAGAGCACCACCACCAGCGAATAGCGAATGGCATCGTCCTGGCCGATGATCACTTTCCGGATTCCCGCGAGGATGTTTTCAGTAACAGCTTGAAATTGATCGAGGTTCAAAGCGGTCCTTTCGCATGCAAGACGATTTCCATGGCGCGCACGGCTTCGAGCGGCTGCCGGCCGCGGTCGCGCAGGATGGCCTCGGCGCGCGCCCGCCGTTCCGGCAAGACGTCGCGGCCGTTGCTCACCAGCCATTCGCTCCAGCACGTGGCCGCCAGATCGGCCGGCTTGATATGCCGGCGAAGCAGCGTATTTAAACCCGCCATGGAGGTGCGGCCGGAGAGAGATTCACGAGGGACCGTGCCGGCCGGCGGCGGAAAGCTGGTGGCATTCTTCCAGATGAAGAGAGCGGCACACAGCGCCAGCCCGATCGCCATTCCAGTGAGGCGGAAGCGGCGCGCCAGCCCCACCACCGTGCCCGATTCGGTCAGGCCGAAGTGCTGCTCGTCGAAAACGATGCGGCTCTCCGCACCGATCGCGGCGGAGATCCGGTCGACGCGATCGAGTTTCGCCACGGATCGATTGCTGAAATCGCGGCTCTCGGCGAACAGCACCATGCTGCCCTTTTGAAAACTGCGCTCGATGGCGAGAATCCTGGCGCCGTCGCGATCGAGAACGCGCCAGTCGGGCGCCTCGGCGAAGTACAACCACTTTTGGCCTTTATCGAACCCGAATTTGACGTGCCACCGTTTTTCGAGTTCCTGGACGTGTTCCGGCTTCTCGTCGCTTTCCCAGGTGAGTGCGGCCACCACACGGTTGCCGCGGTTGGCCAGGCGTTCGAGAGGCTCGATATACGGCTCCGGCGCACCGGCGAAGAGAGTGGCGTCGATGGCAAGCAGGAAGATGGCCGTGTGGCTTTCGTCGGAATACTCCAGCGGGGAATAATTGCGGCTGACAGTCAGACCGGGAGTGCGCGCCAGGCTGTCGTAAAGCAGTTTGGCGCCGGTTGGACTGGCCTTCATGCTCGAATAGTCCGGGTAGACGTCGCCGGTAGCGAAGCGGATGGAAAACGCGCGGACAAGTCCGTAGGTGAAAATCGCCGCCAGCAGCACGATCAGGAAGCCGGCGCGGGCGTTCGTGGAAGGCGCCTTCATGCCACGGCTCCCTGAGGCGCGGCGAGCGTGCTCTTGGTGCTTTCCGTGCGCTCGCGAAATTCGGCGGCGTCCTCGGCGGAAACTGCGTGCTGGCCATACCAGGCGCGCTCGAAGGCCGCGATATTGGCGGCGAATTGCTGGCGCGCTTCGGCGAATCCGCGGGCTCTGCGCCGCAGCTCGAGCTCGTATTCGCGATTGGTTTTGCCAGGATGGATGGTCAGGAACTCGTGCCTGCCCAGCCAGGCGAGATTCGCCAGATAATAGGCGCGCAGAGCGAAGCGGAAATTGCCTTCGGCAATGGATCGCGCCGCCAATTCCAGCCAGCCGTCCTCCGGGAGCCGGTCGGCAGTGAGGTCTTCGGCATCCAGGCGGACAGCTTGCAGCGCGGGCGCAGCGGGCTTGGGGCGGGCACGCTGGAACCAGCGGCGCCGCCACGCGATCCAGCCGGCCAGGAACAGCACCAGCGCGATGAGAACGTAGAGGCTCCAATGCAGGGCGGATTTCGGAAGCGCGCCGGTACCGGGAGCGCCGGCGATTTCAAATAGCTTGCGCAGCCAATCGAAGAACGCGTCGATGGCTTTGCCGATGGCATGGAAGATCGATTTCAGGCCGTCGATCAGCCGCTCGGTGACGCGCACCAGCCAGGGAACGCCCGTCGGCACCTCGGACCGTGCGGGCAGACGCCAATCGTACTCGGACGACTGCATGGTTTGGCGGACGGCGTCTTGCAATTGTTGCGGAGGCACGTTGGCGAAGGCGTGGATCGGGAGGAGCACAAGCAGAATGGCGGCCGCCGACGTGAGCATACGCAGGCCGGCGCGAATGTCTTCCCCGGTGGTGACCGATTCCGCATAAAACCCGCGCAGGCAATACACGGCCTGTATGAAGGGGTCGAAAATCATCCACGAGATCGCCAGCGTCGCCCAGAGAAATAGCGGCGTGAAGATGTAATATCCGCCGCTGCGGCTGAATTGCGACTCATAGCCGGTGAGTGTGTGGATCAACTGCGGCAGCAGCGCCAGTGCGAGCCCTAAATTAGCCGTGACGAGCAGCCATAAGAACCCGATAATGGGCAGTAGCAACCAGCTTTGCCGCCGGTCGAATCCCGCCACGTGCCGGGCGCGAGCGATGAGCTGCATGGGGTCGAGATCGGCACGGTCGGCGAGCGAGGTGGCACTGCGATAAAACGCCACCGTCCACGAAAAGCCGAAGACCGTCAGTAGTGCAAGCGGCAGCACCGCTAATTTGGTGGCACCCAGGAACGCCTGGCCCGCGACGAGATTCCACGTTCGTCGCCAAGTCCACAGTGTGTCGGCAGAGGCGCTCAGCTGGCGGCGGAGGCGTCCCGCGAAGACGGCGCGCCAGCAACTCATCCACACCAGCAGCAACGCCAGCACCAACGATTCGCGGCCGACGGTGGCGTCGGAAGTGTGCGGGTTGTTGACGTCGTTCCAGAACAGCAGCAGCGCCAGCGCGAAGGGCGTCGTGCCTAGCACGTGGCAGACGAGAGCGGTCCGCGGTGCGCGGCGCAGGAGGTGGACCGCCTCTTCGAGCATCTGGATGGCGCCGGGAGCTACGCGCATGGGGAACTCCGGAGAATATCACCACAGAGACACAGAGGCACGGAGAAATACAAGAAGTCTGCCGAGATCACTGAGATGGCGGAACACACTGAGGGGCACGAGCATTGTTTTGTTTTTCCCGGTGCCTCTGTGCCTCGGTGGTATTCTCCCAGACGCAGCTCGTGGCGCGCGAGATCACGGAGGCGGCGGAGAACACAGAGGGGAACGCCCATGCGGAACTCCCAGGTGGGGCGGACCCCCTGGTCCGCGGCCGACCCCCTGGTCGGCCTCCCCGGAACAAGGCAGGACGCACGGTTCCCGCGCCACCCTGAGAGTCCGCCCCACCTACTGCCTTCTAGCGATCCTGCCATGTGGGCTCCGGGCGCGACATGGATTCCAGAAATGCCTGCCCCACGCCGTAGAAGACGAACCAGGCGAGCACAAAGCCCGCCAGCGCCATGGCGGCGGGAAGGAAGCGGCGGAGGCTTCGGCGGGTGGATGGGCGCTCGCGCGCGGCCGCCTCCAGACAAGTGGCGCAGAGCAACTGCGACTGGTGCTCGGTAACACACTCGCGGCAGAACGACCGCACGCAATGCGGGCAACGGCAGGACGCCTCGCGTTCCGGGTGATTCCAGCAACGTTGTTGAATGGCCGGGCTCATCGGCGGTCAGTTCTTTATCATATCCGGCTCGTCGCGGTAAGTGCCTCGCAGCGTGATAATAGCGCCGATCAACCCGAGCAGTAAGTCCAGTCCGTAAGTAACCTGGTGCGCGACTACGAAAGGACGAACGGCAGACGCCCGCCCCAGGCCCGCGCCAATCCGCACACCGTTGATGAATGCAAAAGAAAATGTCTGCACGTAGAACGTGACGCCGGTCAGCAGCATGGAGACGATCGCGACCCTTTGTATCGCCCGCCCTAAGATACCGCGGGAATGCTGCACCAGCACCGTCACCGCGCCGGCGAGTTGCACCAGGTTCAAGCCGGTATTTACGCGGTTCCAAACCACAGCAGGGGAACTCGCGGTGGCGAGGCCTACAATTGAGCTCACCACCAGGCTGAGCACGAAAAGATCCGCGGCCAGCGTATGGCCGGCCGCGGCGGCATGGCGCGGCGCCTCTGCGGGCGCCATCGCCGCCACCGCCGGGCCTGCACTGCCTCGTTCGGCCTCGGTCCACGACGCGTCGACCGTGCCTTGCACCTGCTCGATCAGCGGCTGCACCTGGCGCAGAAACCGGCGCGCCGTCCAGGTAAAGAAGATCGACGGCAGATCGTCCCTGCTCACCGCGGTATACAGGCGGCAGCGGCATCCCCCCGCGATCGACATCGCCAGCCATACCGCCAGCATCGCCACCGTGCCGGCGATCCAACCGATGGCCACGGAATTGGGCCACGTTCCCATGAACAGCCCGGAGAAAAGCCAGATCGCCGAAAAAACGAGCATGGGCATGGAGAGGTAAAATCGCGGCCCCTGAGCCACCACGATGGCCTGAATGTCGCGCAGATAGAAGCGCTTATATTCTTCGCGGAACCATGCCGATCTCACCAGCAGGATATGGTCCGAGCCCATCCAAAGACTGGCGCCCGATATCACACCCCGCCGCCGGCCCGGCAACCGGCGATACTTCTCCTCAACGGCTGCCATTGAGCCCCATCCTGAATTGCTCCCACCAGAAAATTATCAGCCAGGTCCAGCCCACGGTTTCCGCCAGGCCGATCAGCATCGCCAGCACGAATCGCCAGCGCCGCTTGCGCACCAGGCTCAACGGGCGCTTCCAGGTCATGGCCGAAAAGACTACAGTGCCCGGGCCTGTAACGATGGTAAGCGGCCAGAAAATCAGCGAAGCCAGCGGCACCGTGAGCGCGATGGAATCGTACAAAGTGCGCGAGGGCTCCAGATAGACCGCTTTGCTTTGACCCTTGCCGCCGGCGACACAGCCTGGGCACCAGACCTCGTCGCCGAATTCCACCGAACAGAGCTGGCATACGAAGCGGCCGCACCGGTGGCAGGCCGCCACGGCGCGTTTCGAAGGATGGTCGAAGCAGGCGGCTTCGCCATCGAGAGCGCTCTCGGGGACGGCGGGCGCGCTGAGCGCGGCGAACAGCGCCGGAAATACGCGGACGGTATTGCGGGAGCCGCAGGAAGTGCATGCCGCCGCGTCGGCGGAGGCCAGTTCCCACAGAGGCAGCGGCGAGTCGCAGCGGGCGCAGGGTACCGGCATCGCTCGTCAAATCCGTGGCAGCTGCGGGACGAAAGCGGCGCTGTCAGCCTTTACTACCCTGGTGTCCACGATCATGTCGTGCATGGCGCGCTTTTCCACATCGAAGCCGGCGATGATGTATCCGATACCGAACGTCATGGAGCTCAGCCACTTGGCGAAGTAGCGCCCGACTGCCCGGCCCAAACTTACCGGGCCTCCATCCGGCCGCACCACCTTCAGGCCGAGGGCCATCTTGCCGGGAGTCGCGCCCACGCGGCTGACGAAGAATCCTTCATAGGACGCGCCCATGGCGACCCCGATCAGCATGCTGAGCGCCAGGGTTCCCATAATGGCCCCGAAAGCCTCCAGCGCCTGATCCGGCGGCATGGGTTCGCGCATGTTGGCAAAGGGACGAAACGCGCTGCCCAGGAGCAGCAATTGTACGGCGCTCGAGGTGACGCCCAAAATGATTCCGTCGATTAAAAAGGCTACGAAGCGGATCCAGAAGCCGCCGTAATAGAACATCGGCCGCAGCGGCGCCACCCCTTCGCGCAGTTTTTGAACGTAACTGCTCTTGCAATTGGGGCAGACCAAGGTATCGCCGAAACGGGCGAGTTGGTCGAGGTGCGATGGCTGGCCGCACTGCGAACAGTAGCGAACATCCGGGTCGATTCCGGTGGCCATAGGTTCTTGGCCTACTGTAGCAGCTTCAGGTGTATGAGCGCTGGCTTCAAAAAATAGGGGGAGACAGCGCTGCCACGCGCCATCTCCCGCTAAAGAACGCCGGCTGTTTTGGGTTCTACTGGTAAATGACACTTCCCGCGGTCGCGATTAGCGAAGAGAACGTTCCGGTGACCGATTGGCCGCTCACGGTAGCATTGAACGTCGCAGGGGTAGGTCCGGACCCTACTTCAAGGAAGCCTGTGCCGCCATCAGCAGTCGATGCCGTGGCCGGTATGGCACTCAGTATGTTTACCGGAACGCTGAAGCTGCCTGCGCCCGCCGTCGTCGTGCAGATGAATTCCGTTGCCGTAACGGTGGGATTGGTGCTGCTACCCGATGTAGATCCCGAATAGCCGATGATTGCCACAGTATCGCTGGCATTCCCGCCGGTCCAGCTTAACTGCAGAGGCTGGCTGCGAGTGACCGTAGCGGGCAGGCCGCCGGTGACCGTCAGGGGAGATCCCAACGTAAGCGAACTGCTGAAACTGCCTACGCTCGTGCCGCCGGCGCCATTCAAATTGTATGTGCCCGCCACGATACTCCCATTGACTGAGCCCGGCAAGGTGATTCCTTCAATGGAGCCGATCTGCAGCGAATAAGCGTTGTTAGTCTCGATGAGAGGGGTGGCGCTCAGGCCCGAGCCGCTCGGGCCGCTGATGGTAACGGTTCCAGCGTCCAGACTCGTCACCGTACCCGGCGCGGATAGGTTACTGCCAGTGCCGGACACCTGTATGACCGTACAGGATCCCGAGGTTATGGAGGAGTAAGAGAAGGGCAGAGCCCCCAGTTGGAAACCCGAGATTTGGGTGAACCCTCCGCCGACCTCGCTGAAGGTGAAACTGCCCAAGCTCGCCAGATTCTCCGTAAATGAGACGATGTCGAAACCGCCTGTAGTGATCGTGCCGCCGCTATCGAGCGAGGACAATTGCGTGGAAGTGTATCCGGGCTGCACGCACGCACTCGCGGAAGCGTTCGGCGCGATGGAGAGCGTGGTCGCCGGGCTGAGCGTGCCGTTCACCGAGATCTGGAAGCTCACGGCGCACCCAGTGGGTGTGCCGGCCGGCAATAGGAAATTGATTTGGTCTTCGCCGGCATAACCGGCGCGGCCGGCGAATAGTACCGGGATAGCCGTTCCGCCAACGATGGCCTGAATGGTATCTTTCTTACTGAAGTCGTCTACCGGCGATGCGTCGTTGTCGTCTGCAGCGGCCACTGCTCCCAAGCCAGTCCCGTACGCAACCATGTACTCACCGGGGTATGCCGGTGCAATCGCGGTGCCGTCGATGGACCCGGTAGTGAGTCTGTTCAAATAGTAATTGGTAGAGACCTGGTCCTGAGCCGCTGCCAGGCCGCTGCCTGTGCTGTCCTGAGTGAACAGGGCGAACTTGCTTGCCACCACGGTGGCCTGCATGGGTGCGCTGGCGGTGCCGTTGGTGACGGTGACGTTGTAACTGCCGGGTGTGACCGTGGACGGCAGAATTCCAGCAAGCTGGCAATTGCCTCCAGCAAGGGGGTCTTCATACCACAGAAGGGCGTCGGTGCCGGCTCCCCCATTTACCGGCGTGAAAGTAATCTTCACTCCGTCGCTGCCGACCGTCGGCCGGGGCACATTGTAAGCGGTAAGTGTGGTAACCGAGCACAGAGCCGATCCCTTGACGATAAAAATCGTCCCTTGGCCGAGGCTTGCGGTATTGCTCGCGGCGTCCAGGACCGCCGTGACCGTCGGCGGCGGGGGCCCGCTGGTGCCTCCCCCGGTCGTCAGGGTGCCGGGGCCAGTGATCGTGAAGGTGCCGGAACCGGCCGATGTGGTGCCCGTGCCTGTTCCCGAGGCGGTAACGCTAAAGGTGCCGGTCGTGTTCGCAAACCCTCCGGTTCCGCTTGTAATCGCGAGGGTTCCGGGTCCGCTGGCGGTGGAATCTCCTGCGAGAACTCCCGCCAATAGTGCCAGCGAGGCCGTAAACGTTCCGGCAAGCGCGCCGGTGGTACTGCCAGTAGTGATGCTCAAGGTCACCGGCACACTACCCGATTCGAGGCTTGTGAGGCCGGCGGTCATGCCGAAAGTGCCACTCGCGGTTAGTCCCCCGGTGAAACTTACGGTTCCCGTGGCGGAAACGGTGCCGGTGCTGATGGTGCCGGATCCATTGATCGTGATGGTCGTATTGATCGTGGTGGCTTGCGCCCCCACGCACAGCAAAGAAAATACCGTAAGCCCGCAGAGGATCGTTTTGAATCCTCCAGCAGCCGCGAGATGCAATTGTCTGCGCATATCAAGTCCTCCGTTACCCCGGGGCATCATGCGGGCTTAGCCCTTCCGCATAGACCACGGCCGCATGCCGCCCCAGAAAGTGTAACGCAGGAAAATCTGTGGACGCGGCTCATTTTCACCTTTTCGTGCTGGAACACACATTGGCGATGGGTTAGCGATGCCATGCTAGCATGTTCGGGTGCATGTGCCGGATTGGGCCGCCGCGCGCCGGCCGCTCGCGAACAGGTGGCGGAATCTCCCGCTCGCTGTTTTCCTGACAGCCTATTTCGTGTGGTTCAACTGGGGCAGCTTGCGGGTACGTTTCGCCCTGGACAACCTGGCGAACTTGCGCCACTACTTCGAAATCCCGGTGGCACAGCTCGTACTCTCGAATTTTCTGCCTTGGCGCGGCGATTACCGGCCACTGGGCGCCTTGTTTTACCTTCCGACCCAGTGCCGTATCAGGCGGTGCTCCTGGCTGTCCTGTTGCTGAATGTTTACTTCGCTTACCGCCTTATGCGACTTCTGGGGGCTGGCGAGTGGGCCGCCGCACTAGTGGCGTTGATCTGCTGTTATCACGGCGGGGTGGCCAACTTGTATTACAACGCGGCATTCGTCTACGACGCGATGTGCTGCTGCTTATATCTGGCCGCCTTGACGTTTTACGTGGGCATTCGCGGCCGCGATCGGCTTCCCGGCGTGGGGCAGACGATCGTATTTCTGGCGCTTTTGCTGGCGGCGCTCAATGCCAAGGAGATGGCGGTCTCCATCCCGCCGATGCTGCTGGTTTACGAATGGGTCTATCACGCTCCCGCGAAGAAGGATCGACAGTCGCTGGTAGGTTGGGTGCGCGGTCCCGCGCGAACCACCTGGTTTGCGGCGGCGCTGGTCCTTCTGGATGTCTACTCTAAAGTGGCCGGACCGGCGGCTATGACTGCCGCGGAGGCATACCGTCCGGTATTTGCCCTCGATCGGGTGCGCACATTTCAAGTGGCGCTGCTGCAGGATCTTTTCTTTTCGTGGTCGTGGAAGCCGGGATGGATCCTTGTCGTGGGACTTTATGCCGTCATGGCCTTCATCGCGTGGCGCCGCGCCGGTTTCCCGATATTGCGTTTCCTGTTCAACTATCTTCTGGTGGCGCCCCTGCCCATCGAGTTTCTGCCCGGCAGGCGAGAGGCCTGCTTTGCCTTGCTGATGTTTGGCGGAGCGGCGTTTGCCTCGGTGGTCTTCACGGATGTTGTACAAGCGGCGGCAAGCCTCCTTTCCCCGGGAATTCAAACCTGCCGTGCGGCGCGAAGTCTTCGTCGGTGTAATGGTGGTGGCTCGCGAGGGCGCGTGGACCGCTTCCACGTCGGCTTGATCTCCACCACGGGGCTGGTGCGGGAAGGGGGCAGACCCATTCGCACTGCGTACGGGAGACTTGCCATTTGCCACCCACATTATGCGCAAGGCGGGCATGCCGAACGCCAGCATTCTGGCGGGGGAAGAACCGAAGCATTGCCGCTCCGCGGCCTACTTCTCTTCGTTTTTCAGGATCATGCTGTATTGGAAACGAAACCCGGTTTCAGGATCATCCTTGGATTAGAAAATGCTCCGGCAACCCCGTCGCCGCTCACCCGCTCCAACCGGCGTGCTGCCGTGCCTTCGAGGGCGCTAACGAGAGCCCCGGTAAGCGTGACCGGGGAAGATTGGCGTTGCGTTGCTGATTGATCTTTTCGCGCTTGAAGATACATTCGGCGGGCAATTCGCGCCGCAGCGCGACTCATGCCCTCCTTTCGACAGCGTGCGACTATATCTAGAGTGGCTACTTCAAGTGCAGTGGACACCCGGCAGAACCGGTCCTGGCATCTGCTTGAGCGCTTCCCGGCGCGCGCGGTGTGGCTCGCGGGCGCTGCCGGGTTCGCGTTTTACTGGATCGTGGCTCGCGCCGTGATTCAGTCGATCACAATCGACGAAGCAGACGCTTACAACTTCTTCGTGTGGCGACCCAACCCGTCTCACTGGGAAGCCAGCTCGGTGAATCATCTGCTCAATTCGCTGCTGATGCGCCTGTTTGTAGGCCAGTTCGGGCTCTCCGCGGTAACCGTGCGCCTGCCATCGCTTATCGGCGCGGCGATTTATATCGTTGCATCCTACTGTCTGGTCAGGTTGATCGCGGACGAGTGGTTCCTCCGCTGGCCGCTGCTGGTCTGTTTCGTCTACAACCCGTTCGTAATGGACTACCTGGTCGCAGGGCGGGGGTATAGTTTAGGGGTGGCGTGCCTTCTGGCGGCCGTCGCGCTGGCCGCCGGCGCAACAGTTCCGCGGGATGGGAAGGAAATTCCCGCACACCGCAGTCCGTATCGCACGGGTTGCTATTGCTCGTTACTCGCGGCCCTATCCTTTTGCGCAACGTTCTCCTTCGCCGTGGTAGATGCCGTGACAATGTTCTTCATATTCCTGGCGTTCGCACGCGAGAGGGGCGTTCGGCTGGGACGTTTGGCGCTTTGCTGCATCCTGCCGGGCTTGCTGCTGACGGCCTTTCTCGCAGGATCTATCCTGGTCGATTTCCGCCAGATCAGCCTCGCGTGGGGCGCCAAAACCCTGGGTGAGACCGCGCAAAGCGTGATTACCGCTTCCTACTACGAGCCCAATCCTTACCTTCTGAATCCGCCGCTCTATCGCTTCATCGTGGAGTGGCAGTGGTTGCTCCTCCCCTTGCTCGCCGCCACATGCGTGGCCCATCTCTTCGCGATTTGGCATGGCGGGCGGTCGCTGATTACCCCCAAATCCCGCTGGATTTCCGCCGTAGGAGTATCCGCCGCGGCCATTCTATTCGTTGCTTTGGGGATCCACAGGCTGATGTACCGGATTGGCCGTATTCTGATGCCGCTCGGCCGAAGGGCGGTATTCATTGTTCCGCTCTGCATGCTGGCGATTGGCGCTGCCCTGGCGCTGCGGGTCGCGTCTCGCCGAGGCCGGTGGATACGCGGCGCTGCGTTGGGTATGCTCTGGGCTACCGCGGCGTATTTTATCTGTTGCCTGCGGTCCACATACTTTATGGAATGGAAGTACAATGCCGATGCCAAGGAACTATATTCCGCCATCGCGCATTACAATCACACTTGCGGCGTTCAGGATATAGGGGTGAATTGGCGCTATGTATCGGTGCTAAATTTCTATCGGGTTCTATCCGGCTATGAGACGTTCCCGGAAATCACGGGTGAATCCAAGCCCGTGTTGGCGGAATATACGTTGGGCAAGCCGCTCTACGTGATTCACTTCGCATCGGATATGCCATTCATCGATCGCGAAAAGTTGAAAGTGGTCTACCACAGCGACGTCAGCGACGCCGCCGTTGCCGTCCGACCCGAAATCGAGTCTGATAACTGCCGCCCCTAGAAATCCGATTCGCGCTCGTGCAGCGGGAACTCTTTTCGGCTCGCTGAGCGGCCCATGGAAGCGGCCGCTGCGGCCCGCTGGCTCGCGGGTAATGCAATATGGGAGGCCGTCCCGTGTGTCTGCACGCCTACCATCTCGCTCAGCCGTTCCACAACATTTTTCATGGCGGAAGCCTGCGCCGTCAGTTGCGTGGACGCGGAAGCGCTTTCCTGGGCACTGGCGGCAGTCCTTTGCGTCACGTTTTCCATCTGCGTGACTGCCTTCGCCACCTGCTCGATCCCGCGAGACTGTTCCTGGCTCGCCACATTGACCTCATCTACAAGCACGTGAATCCGGTTGGAATCCGCGGCTATGGCGCGAATTGCCGCGGCGACGTGATCCACCTTCGCCTTGCCGTCGCGCGATCTGGCAATCGAATCCTCGATCAGCGCTGACGTGTCTCTGGCGGCCTGGGCGGACCGTTGCGCCAAATTGCGTACCTCGTCGGCCACCACGGCAAACCCCATCCCTGCCTCGCCCGCTCGCGCCGCTTCCACGGCGGCGTTCAGAGCCAGGATGTTCGTCTGGAATGCGATTTCATCGATCACCTTGATGATCTTGGAGATTTTTTCGCTGGAAGTTGTCAGCTCCTGCATGGCCCCGACGGTATCGTCGAGAGAGCTGTTGGTTTGCGAAAACGCCGCCTGGAGACGACCGGCCAACTCCGCCGCGGCGCTCGTGTTCTCGGTATTCTTGCGCGCCATGGAATTGATCTCCTCGCTCGATGCAGAGGTCTCTTCGAGAGAGGCGGCTTGCTCGGAAGATCCCTGGGCAAGCGCCTGGCTGGAGGAAGCAATCTGGGTGGCGGCGCTGGCCACCTGCACGGCCCCGCTGCTCACCTCGGAGACCGCGCGCATGAGTGCCTGGCTGACACTACGCACTATCGCAAACACCATTCCCGCCCCGCCGAAAACCGACACCAGCAGAATTAGCCAAATCCAGGCAGTGGATTGAGCGGACTGGCCCTGGACACTGGAGAGCTCGACCAGACTGACGGCACCCAGAACGATTGTCATGAGGATGAGAAACGCGCCCGTTAAGGCGAATTTCCGTCCGATTGTCATCTTCGATTCGCGCAAGTTTCTTTTTCCTTCCCGTAGGCTTACAAACTCCTATCGGCAAAGATCGGCCCCAACTTTAGCGGAAGGCCGGAACCGCAGCTGAAATTTCGCCCGCCGGGAGTTACCATACCGTCGAAAAGACTGACCGAAAAATTCCTGGCGCCCGGTGGCAACAGCGTGCCGCCTGAGCGTCAGTCGACAAGAAGTTCGCAAAACTGGTAGATGTGGTAACATGCCGACAAATCGCGGGCCGGACCGGTGGGTGACCGGAGGTCTCGATCTGGCGCTGGATCCGCCCACCTAAAGCGTGTTCCCGGCCGATTGACATATATGAAATCGATTGCTCTATTGGTCCTTGCCGCCCCGTTGTTCGCGGCCAATCCTACCGTGGAAATCAAGGTAGATCAGGTAGGCTACCTCCCCACAGCCGCGAAGATCGCGCTGGTGGTCTCCAAGAACCCCGCCACGGAGTTCACCTTAAACACGTCGAAAGACGGTAAGGTCGCGGCCCACGGAACGCTCTCCGCCCCTCGCGACGACTTCGATTCCGGCGACCGCGTACAGATGGCGGATTTCAGCAAGTGGATCAAACCCGGGCAGTACTACATCGACGTTCCGGGCGTGGGACGCAGCTGGAATTTCGACATCGCGCCGGATGTTTATGCCAAAGCGTGGCGGCTGGCCATGCGCTCTTATTACGGCCAGCGCTGCGGCATCGCCGTGGATCTGGGCCCGGAATTTCCCGGCTATAAACACCCTGCCTGCCACCTGGAAGGCGCCTACCACCCCTCCTCGGGCAAGACCGGACCGAAGCCCCCTACCGGCGGCTGGCACGATGCCGGCGATTACGGCCGGTACGTGGTGAATTCCGGCATCTCCACCGGCACCCTTCTCTGGGCCTACGAGCTTTACGGCTCGCGCCTGAAGACCGTGAATTTGGCCCTCCCGGAGTCCGGCAACGGTCTGCCCGACATGCTCAACGAGATCAAATGGAATCTCGATTGGATGCTCTCCATGCAGGATGACGACGGCGGCGTGTGGCAGAAGCAGACCAGCGAGAAATTCTGCGACTTCATCATGCCGGAGAAGGACAAGCTGGTCAGCTACGTGATCGGCATCGGCAAAGAACCGTTCAAGAGCAGTTGCGCTACCGGCGATTTTGCCGCCGTCATGGCCATTGCCGGACGCGTCTACCAGCCCTTCAACCCGGCCTACGCCAATAAATGCTCCCAAGCCGCGCAGAAGGCGTTCACGTGGCTCGGAAACCACGTCAACGTGCCCTTCCGCAATCCTCCCGGCGTCTCCACCGGCGAGTACGGCGACAGCAACTGCGCCGACGAGCAGCTTTGGGCCGCGGCCGAACTCTTCCGCACCACCGGCGATCAGGCCTATTCGCGCTATTTCCTGGAGCACTACGCCGCTTTCCGCAGGCCTACCGTGGATGAAGAAGCCGAGCCGCCATCGTGGACCAATGTGGCTTCCCTGGCAAACTGGACTTACGCCATGGCCCGCAACGCGGATGCCGGAGCCGCCAACGCCATCCGTCACGAACTCATCTCCACGGCGGACGAGATCGCCAACCGCACCGCCAACAACGGCTATCGCATCAGCCTCACGAATAAGGACTACATTTGGGGCTCGAATGGAGTGCTGGCCAACTACGGCATGGAGCTTCTGGTTGCCAGCTCCATGTTGCACAACGAGCGGTACGCGCAAGCCGCGTTGGAAGATCTGCACTACCTGCTCGGGCGCAATACCTTTTCGCTGTCGTTCGTCACCCGGGTGGGCGAAAATCCCTTCCGCCATCCGCATCACCGGCCCAGCGGCGCCGACAATAATGAAGAACCATGGCCCGGATTACTGTCCGGCGGTCCCAACAAGGGCCGGCAGGATGAAGTGATGCGAAAAGTATCGCCCGAATTGCCGCCCGCCAAAATCTACCTCGACGACCAGGGAGCGTATTCCGCCAATGAAGTCGCCATCAACTGGAATGCCCCGCTGGTGTTTCTCCTCGCCGGCGCCGAAGAATCGCTTGAGGCGGTTCCCGCGCGGGGCGGACCAAGTGGAAAGGGTTCGGGCAAGGGCAAATCCCGCCAACCTTAGTTTTCTGAGCCGCGACGTTTTTCTGAGCCGCGACCGCGAGGGAGCGGTGCTTTTTGCCGACTGTGTTGGAAAGGACGTGAACAATGCGGGCTTACTGGCCGGCGTTCGCAACCGCCTTGGCCCTGGCGGCCGGATGGTCGCAGGCTCAAACCCAAAAGGAAAGCGCCGTGCCTCCTTATAAGGACCCCAAGCTCGCGGTGGAAGCACGCGTCAGCGATCTGCTGCACCGTATGACATTGGGAGAAAAGGTGGCCATGCTGGCCGGCTCCGGCTGGATGGAGAGCCAACCCATCGAGCGACTGGGCATCCCTGCCATCAAAATGGCCGACGGACCCATGGGAGTCCGCGCCTGGTTCGGCAGTTCCGCCGTGACCAACGCCGCCGCTACTCCCCGCATCGCCAGCACCTCGTTCCCCGCCGGCATCGCGATGGCCGCAACCTGGGACCCGGACATAATCGCCCAGGAAGGGAAAGTAATCGCCCAGGAAGTGAAAGCGCTGGGCCGGGACATGATTCTCGGCCCCACGGTCAACATCGCGCGACAACCGCTCTGGGGCCGCAATTTCGAAGGGTACGGCGAAGATCCCTATCTCGCCTCGCGACTCGTTATCGGCTATATCAAGGGCGTGCAGGGCGAGGGCGTCATCGCCAGCGTGAAGCATTTCGCCGCCAACAATCAGGAATTCGAACGGCATCGCATCGACGAGAAGATCGACGAACGGACCCTCCAGGAGATCTACTTCCCGGCGTTCCAGGCGGCCGTGCAGGAGGCCGGTGTGTGGTCGGTGATGTCGGCATACAACAAGGTGAACGGCCTGTATTGCGCCGAGAACCCGTACCTGCTCCACGACGTCCTCAAGAAGCAGTGGGGCTTCAAAGGCTTCGTGATTTCCGATTGGGGCAGCACCTACTCCACCGCGGGCACGGTAAACGCCGGCATGGATCTCGAAATGCCCGGCGGCGAGCCCATGAAAGCCTGGATGGCGAAACCCCAGACACAAGCCGATGGCAACGGCGCCGGCTGGTTGACTCCTGACAAGGTCCAGGCCGCGATCGCCGCCGGCGAGATCTCGACGGCCGCGGTCGACGACAACGTGAGCCGCATGCTCCGCATCATGTTCACCGCCGGCCTGTTCGATAAGCCGCACCCCGGCGGCGGCGCGGTCGACATTGCTGAGCAGAAAGCCGTGGCGCGCACCGCCGCGGCCGAAAGCATCGTGCTCCTCAAGAACGTCGGCGATCTGTTGCCGATTGCGAAATCCATTCACTCTCTCGCGGTCATCGGCCCGAATGCCGCGGTTGCCCGCACCGGTGGCGGAGGCAGTTCGCTCGTCCGCCCGAATTACTCCGTTACACCGCTCGACGGCATCCGCGAGCGCGCCGGTAACGGAATGCAGGTGACCTACGCGCAAGGCGTCTCCATCCCAGGCGAAGATGCCAACAAGGATTCGCCCGCCGCTCGCGCGCAACTCCGGCAGGACGCCGCTACTGCAGCTGCCAAGGCCGACGCCGCCATCCTGGTGGTCGGCAACGCGCCCTCGATTGAGTCCGAGGGCTTCGACCGCAAGACGCTGCGCCTGCCCGACGGTCAGGACGAGTTGATTCAGGCCGTCGTCATGGCCAATAAGAACACCATCGTTGTCATCAATGCGGGCTCGCCGGTCGCCATGGACCCGTGGGTGGACCAGGTGCCCGCGATCCTCACGATGTGGTACGGCGGACAGGAGGGTGGCCACGCCATCGCCTCGGTGCTGTTCGGCGATTTCACGCCATCCGGCAAACTGCCTGTCACTTTTCCGCGCAAGATCGAAGACACGCTGGCCTACGGCCACTACCCGGGCGAGAACCTGCACACCGAATACGCCGAGGGCATCTACGTCGGTTATCGCCACTACGACCGCGCCAACATCGAACCGTTATTTCCCTTCGGCCACGGCCTCTCCTACACAAAGTTCGATTACGGCGACCTGAAGGTCACGCCGGATAAGCTCGGCCCCGGACGCCGCGTGCAAGTCAGCATGACGGTCAAAAACAGCGGCTCGCGCGCGGGAGCAGAAGTGGTGCAGCTTTATCTTCACCAGGGGAAATCGAGCGTCGATCGGCCACCGCAGGAGCTGAAGGGCTTCCGCCGCGTGATGCTCAACGCGGGGCAGTCGCAAGCCGTGACGTTCACCCTCGATGCGCGTGCGATGTCGTTCTACAGCGTGGCGAAGCATGCGTGGGTGGCGGAGCCCAGCGCCTTTGACGTGCTGGTGGGCGCGTCGTCGCGCGATATCCGGCTGAAAGGGAGTTTTGAACTGACGGCGCGGTAACTTGGTATGGGAAGAGCTGCCTGGATCGTCGTACTGGCGCTATATTGTCTCGCCGTGGCAGGCCCAGCGGAGCAGCCGGCGGCAGTCCCGGTCCTTACCGTCTGCCAGGCGCTGCGCGGAGCGAGCCAATATTCCGGCCAGACCGTGATTGTGGTGGGGCGGGCCGTCGACGCGGCGCAAGGCGGTTGGCTCGATGAAGGCTGCGGCCTGGTGCTTACCTTCGGAGATCGCAAGTTTCCGGCTGCCATCTCGACGGCTTACGACGCGGACGAAACGCCTCCGCCACCCGCCTTGCCCAAGAACTTCAAGTGGGACAAACGCGCCATCGAGCGGGCGCTCGCCGAAGTGCAGACTACCAGCCATCTCGAAGCCAAGGCGTACTGGTGCGCCGTCTACGGCCGCCTGGAAGTGAATCCCGTGCGGCAAATCGATCTCGGGAACGGCCGTACCGTGCAAACCGTGGGCTACGGCCACGGTGGCGGCGCCGCGGCTCAACTGGTGAGTCCGGCTGACGGCGTGCTGCGCTTGAAGGGCAAGTAGAGGGTCCGGGCGGTATCGCACACTAGTTTTTCCGAGCCGCGACCGTTAGGGAGTGGTTTGCGGGCGCTGATTCCAGCGTTGCAGATATGATAATCTCAAACTCTCACCGCTGAAAATCTCATGACCCTCGCGCTCGATCACAATCGCTACTACCGGCTTCCCTGGAACCTGCCCGACAACGCCATTTCCTGGCTGGAAGTAACCAAGGCCTGTAATCTGCACTGCGAAGGCTGCTATCGCGAAAACAGTCCCAAGGGGCACAAGTCTCTTGACGCTATTAAGCACGACCTGGCCATTTTCCGGAAATACCGCAAGACCGACGGGGTTTCCATCGCCGGCGGCGATCCTCTCGTCCATCCCGAGATCGTCGAGATCGTGCGCCTGGTCGCCCACGAGGGCCTGAAACCCATCCTCAACACCAACGGACTGGCCCTGACTAAGGAATTGCTCCGCGATTTGAAAAAAGCCGGCGTGGCGGGATTCACCTTTCACGTGGATAGCAAGCAGCACCGCCCCCATTGGCGGGACAAGAACGAGATCGAATTGAACGCCCTGCGGCTCACCTTCGCCGAAATGCTCGCCGAAGTGGGTGGGCTCTCCTGCGCGTTCAACTCCACGGTTTACGCCGATACCCTGCAGTACGTCCCGGACATTCTGGCGTGGGCGCACGAGCACATCGATATCGTGCATGTCGTCGTCTTCATCGCCATTCGGGCCGCCGTCCTGGAGTCGCAGTTCGACTATTATGCGGGCGCCGAGAAGGTCGACATGAGCCGGATCGTCTATTCCACCGGAGAGGAACACGAGCGCCTGGATATTTCGTCCAACGATGTGGTGGAAGCCATCCGCACGAGGTATCCCGATTTCGATCCCTGTGCTTATTTAAATGGCACCGAGAAGCCCGACGCCTTCAAGTGGCTGCTCGCCGGGCGCATCGGAACGAAGAGAAATATCTTCGGATACGTGGGGCCCAAGTTCATGGAACTGGCCCAGACGCTCAATCATCTCCACAAAGGCACGTACCTGGCCTATACCAAACCGTCCGTCCAGCGGAACGCCAAGGCAATGCTGCTGCTGGCGCCCGTTGACCGCGGCCTGCGGGCAATCGCGCGGAAATATCTCGGCGCCATCGTAAGGAACCCGCTGAACCTCTTCCGGCGATTGCATCTGCAATCGGTCACCATCATTCAGCCGGCGGACGTCCTCTGCAACGGCGCCATGAGCATGTGCGACGGCTGTCCCGATATCACGGTCTGGAACGACGAATTGGTCTGGTCGTGCCGGCTGGAAGAACAGATGAAGTTCGGCTGTTTCGTCCGCGCCGTGCCGAAGGCCGGGACGCAGCCTAATACAGTGCGTCTGCAATCTCGTTGATTTTGACGGGGAGAGAAGGCACTGCTCATGGCCCAGCGGGCCTGGGCGAGCTTGGCTCGCCTAGACAAGCTGAAGCTTATCCCACGTGGGGCATGCTTTAGCTTGCCTGCCGGGCGAAAGCCCGGCCAGTCCCTGCGGGTCACCAAAGACGATGAAGCTCGACCTGCGATGTTCTTCAACCGAGTTGCCTTTTCTGCACGACGCAGGTCCCTGGAGCGAGCCCTATCGCTATAGCGTTATAGGAGGCCGTCCGAGCGTCTCATCGATCGGCGACCCGAAGTCAATAACCAGCAGCCAAATCCCCCACCCCTCGCTGCCCTGAGATACACTCTTAGGGGGACAGCGGTAATGCAACTGACTCGACGAGACCTTTTCAAAGGCGCGGCAGCCGCCGGCGCCCTTGCCAGCCTGGCCGCCGGTGAACCCGACCCGGCGCATGGCTTCAAACTCGGCATCATCACCGACGAAATCTCCACCAATCTCGATGAAGCCATCGACTTCATCACTAGCTACCGGCTGCATTTTGCCGAGTTGCGCGAAATCTGGGGCAAGAATCTCATGATCGCGCCCCAGGAAGATCTCGACCGCGCCAAGAAACTGCTGGCCGCTCACAATATCACTGTGAGCGACATCGCCAGCCCGATTTTCAAGTGGAACATCCCCGGCGAGACCACCAAACCCAGCGAAAAACACGACTTCGCTCTGGGAAAGTACACCGAGGAAGATGCCGACAAGACGCTCCTGAAGTCCTTTGAGCTGGCGCGCTTCTTCGGCACGAAGAAGGTCCGAATCTTCAGCTATTGGCGCGTGTCCGATCCCGAGAAGGTCTACGCGCAGGTTCGCGACCGCCTTGCCAAAGCGGCACGACTTGCCGAGCAAAACGATATCGTGCTGG
>Ga0182018_10000628_pt1 | contig 44495 bp, 47 predicted proteins | sample 812P2MmetaG_FD_120490 | JGI IMG/M metagenome (GOLD analysis project Ga0182018, IMG submission 120490) | Permafrost microbial communities from Stordalen Mire, Sweden - 812P2M metaG | ecosystem: Environmental > Terrestrial > Soil > Wetlands > Permafrost | place: Sweden: Stordalen | collected... | reverse complement strand
GGCCCTCAAATTGGCCACGCCCGCGGCCACGCGCGTATCCACCACGTCGAATGCGATGGTGTCGTCCAGCCAGTCGTGGCTCGATCCGTCGGCATTCTGCGTCGCCACCGTCAGGGTGTACGGTTGCGGAGTGAGCCAGCACTCGATGGCGAAATCCACTTCCAACTCGTCGCCGGGCTGGAACGTACCCAACTGCGCGTGCTCGATGCTGGTATTAGTTCCGTACACGTCCATGCCGATGCGCGTGCGGATGAGGATCCCCACCATGGGATCGGTGCGCGCCTGATGGAAGCGGCAGCGCACCCGCACGGTGATGCGTTCTCCGCTCGCCACCGTGAGCGCCGGCTCGCCGCGGGAATTGAGCAGCTTCACATCGAGGATCTCGCTGGCGCCGTCGCCGTGGCGGAAACTCGAGCGGATGCGATCCCCTTTCTTGTCCCCTGGATCCTGCTTTTCGAGCACCAGCCCGATATAGCGGTTGATCACGTCGCTAGGCCGGCCCTGCGCCTCAATGCGGCCGCGATAGAGCAGGATGGCCCGGTCGGAGAGTTGCTTCACCAGGCCCAGGTCGTGGGAGACGAACAGCACCGTGATCTTGCGTTCGCGCAGTTCCTGGAATTTGCGAACGCAGCGATTGGCGAAAACCGCGTCGCCCACCGCCAACGCTTCGTCCACGATCAGGATTTCGGGATCCACATGGATCGCCGTGGAGAACGCCAGCCGCACGTACATGCCGCTGGAATATTCCTTCACGGGACGGTCGATGAACTCGCCGATTTCCGCGAAGGCCTCGATCGAAGGCATGGACTTGTCGATCTCGGCGCGGCTCAACCCCAGCAGTTCACCATTCAGGTAGACGTTTTCGCGCCCGCTGAATTCCGGGTTGAAGCCGGCCCCCAATTCCAGCAGCGCCGCGATCCGCCCCCGTGTCACCACACGGCCTGTGGTGGGCTGCAGAATCCCGCTGACGATTTGCAGCAGCGTGCTCTTGCCGCACCCATTCGGCCCCACCAGGCCCAGCATTTCGCCCTTTTCGACCTCGAAGCTTATGTCCTGGAGCGCCCAAAAATCGGTATGGCGCGGCTTCGCGCGCGGCAGCATTTCATGCAGGCGGTCCACCGGGCGGCGGTAGAGGCGATAGAGCTTGGAGACGTTCTGTACGAGGACCAAATTCAATGATAGCCTCCCGGCGGTAAGATAGAGCGATGCCGGCAGGCTGGTATGAGGACACCGATCCCGCAGCGCTGGAGGTCTTCCTCCAGTTGCACCGCCGGATGACGCCCGGCCAGCGTGTGGCGCGGGTCTTCGAATTGACGGCGTTCCAGGAAAGCTTGCAGCGCGCCTCGGTGCGGTCGATGTACCCGGAAGCCGGCGAACGCGAAGTCTTCTTGCGAGTGGCCGCGCGGCGTTTGGATCGCGAGACGATGATTTGCGTGTACGGCTGGGATCCGGATTTGCATCCGTGACCGCTCTCGCGCAGGCGTTTCAGGAATTGCTGGCGGCGCTCGACCGGACCGAGACGCTGTTCTTTATCGGCGGATCCGTCGCCAGCGGCGCCCACGGACTCGCGCGGCTCACCAACGATATCGACATCATGGTGGATCTGGCGCGAGATCGAGTGACGGAGTTTTGTGAGGCGCTCGGCGCCGCCTTCTATGCCGATGCGGACGTGGTATCGCGTGCCGTCACCGTCGGCCGGTCCTTCAATCTCATTCACCTTGCGAGTGCGTACAAGTTCGACTTGTTTCCGATCGGGAACGATGCCTTCGGCCGTTCCCAGCTCGCCCGACGTCGATTCACGGCCAGCGCTATCGGCGGACTGGAGAACATCGAATTTCCAGTAGCCAGCCCCGAAGATACCATTCTGGCCAAGCTGGTATGGTTCCGAAAGGGCGGGGGAGTGTCGGACCGCCAGTGGCACGATGTTCTCGGCGTGATCAAGATCCAAGGGGATCGGCTCAATCGCGCGTATATGGAGCGATGGGCCGGGGAACTGGGAGTGTCCGATTTGCTGAGAGATGTCCTGACGTAGTTCGCTGAATTTGGCGCAAAGCGGTAGGGTAAGGCTCTCACGCCGCCGTCAGCCGGGGTTGCACGGCGCGCTCGATATCGGCCAGTTTGGTTTGCCGGGCCATGCGGAGCTCATAATGCACCTGGAGCTTCAGCCAGAATTCCGGGGTGGTCCCGAGGTAGCGAGCCAGGCGCAACGCCGTATCGGCTGTAACGCCCCGCCGGCCCCGCACGATTTCGTTGAGGCGCGCGGCATCCACGGCTAGATGTTTGGCGAGCCGATTCACGCTCATATCGAGCGGAATGAGGACTTCTTCCCGGATGATTTCTCCAGGATGGATGGGGGCGAGCGTTTTAGACTTAGGCATATGAGTAACATTATCTTCATTAACGATAATCTACGATTTCCACGTTCTCCGCTCCGCCGTCTTTCCATGTGAAGCAGATACGGAACTGATCCTTAATGCGGATGGCGTGCTGCCCTTTGCGGCCGGCGGACAACGCTTTCAGCCGGTTCCCCGGCAGCGCGGTTAGGTCTTGGAGCACTTCCGCTTCGTCCAGCATCGTGAGCTTCCGTTGCGCCACGCGCTCGATGACTTGATACCTTTTCGAGAACTCGTCATTGAAGACCTTTTGCGCTTCGGCGTCTCGAAAAGAACGAATCACATTTATAGCGTATAGCGATAAGCACTATATGTCAGGGGAAATCACAGTGGGCGGTCCTCCATCTTAGGGCAGCGCGATCGACCATCCTGACCCCTACTCGTCCCGCAGCGCCACCATCGGATCGATGGGCGTCGCTCGCCGCGCCGGGATCCAGCATGCCAGAATCGCCACCAGCGTCAGTATCGACGGGACCAGCACAAACGTAACGGCGTCGCGGGAACCCACCACGAACAGCATGCTCTCGACCGCACGGGAACCTACCAGCGCGAGCACCATCCCCACCAGCACGCCGCCGGCTACCAGTCGCACACCTTCCCTCAACAGCATGAGCTGCACGTCGGCAGGGGTCGCCCCCAGCGCCATCCGGATGCCGAACTCCCGCACCCGGTGCGCCACCACATACGAGACCACCCCGTAGATCCCGATGGTCGCCAGCAGCAACGCCAGCAACCCGAAAGCCGCCAACAGGCTGGCCGAGAGCCGTTGCGCCCACAAAGATTGGCGGATGGTGGTATTCACCGTTTCGGCTTGCAGCAGCAGGTTGCGGTCCATGGCCTGCACTTCGCGCCGTACCGAGCCCAACACTGCGTCCGGCTCGCCCGTGGTCCGAATAAACAACACCGCCGTCGGGAAGTAATACTGCATCATCGAGAGGTAGACGAAAGGCCTGGGCTTCTCGCCGATGGCCAGGTAGTTGCCCGTCTGGGCCACTCCGATGACTTCCGCGGTCGCGTTTTCGCCGAAGAACCTCACCCGCCGGCCCACCGGATTTTCGCCCGGCCAGTAGGCGTTCGCCGCGGCCCGGTTGACGATCGCCACGCGCGGGCTGGTCTTGTTGTCCTGTTCCGTGAAATCGCGGCCGCGGAGCAGGGGAGTGCCTATACTCCGCAGGAACCCGGGCCATACGAACTCGCTCAGAATGATCTGTCCACTGCCGCCGGCCGCATTCTCGTGGCCTTCCAGCGCCATCGTGCGCGAAAGCGAAACGTGAAAGGGCCAATCGTTGGCCAGCGTAGCGGAGGTCACGCCGGGGATGGCGCGCGCCCGTTCCAGCACCCGCTGCTGGAAGCCGCGGCCCTGGGCCTCATTGTAGCCGTGGTCCGCCACGTTAAACACCACGATGGCCAGATGTGCGGAATCGAAGCCGGGGTCAAATCGCATGGCATTGCGGAGGCTTCGCACAAAAAGTCCAGCACCGACTAGCGCGATCACCGAAAATGCCACCTGCGACATCACCAGCAGGGAGCGCGGGTTCCAACGACCGCTGAAGTGGGCAGCTTGGCCGGAGCGCTCTTTGAGATCGGTCGCCAGGTCGGCTCGTGTCGCACGAAGGGCCGGAACCAGTCCGAAGATCACGCCAGACAACACCGAGACCGCGAAATTGTAGGCCAGCACGGTACGGTCGAGTTGCATCCGGACCGCCGAATGGCTGAACGTTGGCGGCCGCATGGACCATAGCAGGTCCCGCGCCCAGACCGCGACCAGCAAGCCGGCGGCCCCACCCAAAACCGCCAGCAGGACGCTCTCGGTCAGCAGTTGCCGGATCAGCCGCCAGCGGCTCGCGCCCATCGCCAGCCGTACGGCGATCTCCTTGGTACGCGCGGCCGCCCGCGCCAGCAGCAGGTTGGCCAGATTCCCGCAGGCGATCATCAGCACCACCGCGGAGACCACTGCCAGTACCGTGCCGGCGCGCTGGATCTCGGCCCGGTTGGCCGGCGGGATGGCGGCGTCGGTCACCGTGGTCAGCAGCGCGCGGCGTCCCTGGTTGTCCTCGGGGTATTGCTGTTCCAGGTCCCGCGTGATACTTTGCATGGCGGTCTGAGCTTGCGGCAGCGTCACGCCCGGTTTCAGACGGCCCACTACGGAGAACACCAGGTAGCGGCGCTGATTCACCAGCGAAGGCGCCGGGGACAACTCCTGGTACATCGAGATGGGAACCCAGATCTCGGTGGCCGTCAGGGTATTGAGCCCCTCGAAGCCTTCAGGCGCGACCCCGACGATGCGGTAGAGACGCCCGTTCAGACTCACGCTGCGGGAGAGCACCGCCGGGTCGCTTGCATACTCCCGCCGCCAGAATCGGTTGCCGATCACTGCGACGGGGCTCGCGCCTACGGTATCTTCTTCCGGCAGGAAAGCGCGGCCCAGCACCGGGTTCACCCCCAGCGCCGAAAAGTAGTTGGCCGAGGCCAGTTGCCCCATGGCCAAACGCGGTTCCGGTCCGCCGGTGAGGTTCAGGCCGACACCGGTGTACAGGAGCAGGGAAGAGAAGACCTGGTTCCGGTCCCGGTAGTCCTTGTAGTTCGGGTAGGAACAGCCCCAGAATCCTGGATTGTGGGCGTCCAGCGTGTAGACGGCGGCGAGATTGGCGGGGTCCTGTACGGGGAGCGGTCGAAGGAGGATGGCATTCACTAGAGTGAAAATGGTGGTGTTGGCGCCGATCCCCAGGGCCAATGACAACACGCACACGGCGGTGAAGTTGCGATTCTTGGCCAGCGCCCTAAGGCCGTAGCGTATATCCTCATCGAGGCCGGTCATCCTGGCAGTTGCAGTATACAACACAGCGCCGGGCGATGCCCTTGCTATACTCGCAGTTCGTGACGCGATTGATGCCGGTGGTGAGCGCGATCTTCGGCGCTGCCTTTACCGTGGGAGTATGTTTGGCTCTCGGCTCGCTGCTCTTGCGGCGATTGCGGCTCGGATTCCATCGCCTGGAAGCCGCGCTCTTCGCTTTTGTCACCGGATCGGCCTGCCTCAGCCTGGCAACTTTCGTCCTCTGCCTGGTCCATCAGGCGCGCTTGGCGGTCTTCCTGTTTGGCGGCGCCGGCGCGATCGGATGGGCCCTTTGGAAAGCCCGCCGGGACCCGCCTCGTGAGCCGCTGCCTGGCATGCCCCGAGTCTGGTGGATCATTTTCACGGTGGTCTTCGCGGCCTTCTTTGCCTGTTACTTTCTTAATGCATTAGCGCCGGAAATCAGCCCGGACGGCAGCAGCTACCACCTGGGAAACGTGGCGCGCCTCTGGCGCCATCAGGGATTCGCCTGGGACTATCACAGCATCTATTCCTCGCTCTCTCAGGGGATGGAGATGCTGTTCCTGGTGGCCTTCTCGATCGGGCGCCATCCCGCGGCGGCCATGGTCCACCTGGCGTTTCAGGCTGCGCTGCCACTCTTCATCCTCTGTTACGGACGGCGTTTCGGATTCCCGCGGGTGGGAGCGTTCGCCGCCTTGCTGACGTATGCGTGTCCGGTTGCCGGCATCGCCGGCATCTCCGCATACAACGACCTTACAGTTGCAACTCTTATTTTTGCAGGATTTTATCTGATTCAAGTGAATTATGAATTTACATCAACTAATATTATGTTTCTAATAGGTTTGCTCGGTGGATTTTCGTATGCTGTGAAGTATACGGCCGGGTTAGCGTTACCTTTGGCCGTCGGATTGACGCGGGGCCGGCGAATTCTAGCCTTAGGCTTGGGAGCGGCCGTGACCGCCGGTCCCTGGCTGCTGCGCAATTGGATTTGGCTGGGCAACCCGACTGCCCCATTTCTCAACTCCTGGTTCCCGAATGCGTATTGGAGCTCAGGCGCGGAACATCGATATCTGGCTGGATTGAGCCAATACCCGGCATTCAAGTCATACTGGGATTTTGCCTTGCAATTGACTGTATTAGGAGGACTTGTTCCTGGAATGATCGGTCCTGCATTCCTTCTTTTGCCGCTTTCCCTGTTGGCGCTGCGCCATCCCCATGGCCGCCGGCTACTGCTTGCCGGGCTGGTTTATTCCATCCCGGCCTTTCTCAATACCGAGGTCCGCTTCCTGATACCCGCCATTCCTTTTTTCGCCCTGGCGCTGGGTCTGGCGATGGAAAACTCCTGGGGTGCCTTGCCGGCCGTGGCGCTCCTGCAGGCGCTGCTCTGCTGGCCGGCCATTATGGACACGTATTGCGACCGCAACGCCTGGCGAGTCCGCGGATTCCAGTTTCGGGCGGCCCTGCGTCTAGATCCGGAATCGGAGTATATAACGAGCCATGTCGGCGACTATGCCCTCGAGTCCGCCATCGACCAGGCGGTGCCGCCGCAGGGCCGGATCTTCTCTTTTGCCGGACGGGCGGCCGCATATCTCGACCGGGATATCATGGTCGGGTACGAATCGTCCCAAGGCCTCCTCATTCAGGAGGCGCTTCAAAATGCCGCGGCCGCCAATTCGGGACAACGCGCCGCCGCTCTCAAGGCGAAGTCCCTGGGCCTTGGTTTCCTGCTGGTGAACGCTTCCGACGGAGTGGCCGAGAACATGAGGAATTACTCGAATATTTGGGGCTTAACTGAGGTAGCAGAAGCGAATGGAATCACGTTATACCGCATCGACTAAACTCGCGCTGGCTCTTCTGACAGCAATTCTGGCGGTGCAAGTGTACCAGGCCGCAACCCAGCCGGTCAGCACCGTTGAGGCGTACGGCTACGACCGTTTCGTCCGCCCCACGACCCGCCAGGTGCTGGATCGGGAACTGCTCAACCACGATGTCCTGTACACCCTGCTGGAGAAGCGGAGCGTGGGGCTTTTCCATGTCTCGCCATTTTCGGTTCGACTCCCGAGCCTCTTGTTCGCGATCCTGTATCTATGGTCGGTCTGGCAGCTAGCACGGCTGCTGCTGGGAGCGGGACGCCTCTTCCTGGTGGCAGTCGTGCTGGCGGCCCTGATTCCACTCCACTGGGACTGCTTCGCCTGTGCCACCGGGGTGGGTACGGCCCTCGCATTGGAACTGTGTGCGGTTTGGCTGACGATCAAATATCTCAAGCTAAATCATATTGTTAAGCAAGGAAACTTAAACCTGGCTGGAGCCTGTCTGGGTCTGTCGGTGGCCGCACGTCCGGAGTTCGCGATGGTAGCCGTCGCGCTCGGTCTTTCATTTCTGGTGGCCCTGGCGGTGCAAAGACGATGGGCTCTCTGGACGGATCGAGTGTTGATCCCGGCTCTGGTAGTCGCCTTAGTCTTTCTGGTGCTTCCACTGAGTCATGCCCACGCCATTCCGGAAATTACGCCGCATCTCACCTTGGGTGAAGCCGCCCAACTCGAATCCGTGTTAAACGTGCTACGCGCCAGCGCCGGCGCCAACCACATCCGGATCGGTGCCAGCCCGGCAACGGAACCGATCCTCAATTTCTACCGCGCTCAGCACCGGGTCAACACCTGGGACCGCGCCAACAGGAGCCTGTCATCCGAACGTTTTGATTACTATTTGCTCTCGACTGCGGATACCGAATGGGTCGAGCAACGGCATCTCATTGTGCTGTATCAAGATGCGGATTTCGTGCTAGCCCGTCGGAGCTATGATGCAATGTAGCCGGCGGTGGTGGTTTTCAGCCACCGTGCCAGCCCCGCCGGATTTCATAAGTTATTGAAAATATATAAGTTACCATTTGGTTCTCACCGTGCAAAGGTTTGGCTTGAATGCGGAGGCTTCTGCCATGAAACGCAAGGCGAGTTTCAGATTCTCCATTCTGACTGGCGCGCTGCTGCTGGCTGTTGGTGCGGCAATTCCGGCGCGGGCTCAGGATCCGGAAGACCTGAAACGCGGGGTGGCTCGCATCAGCCTGATGGACGGCGAAGTATCGGTACGGCGTGGCGATTCCGGAGAATGGGTTGCCGGCGTAATCAACGCTCCGCTCTTGACCGACGACCGCATCGCCACCGGGCAGAATTCTCGTGCAGAGGTTCAATTTGATGCTGCTAACATACTGAGAATAGGTGGAAATGCCGAGATCCACCTAGCCCAATTGGAGAGTGGACGCTATCAAATGGAAATCGCCCGCGGCACCGTGACATTCCGGGTGTTGCGCCAGTCCAACGCCAGCGTCGAATTGAATACCCCCAGCGTTTCCGTGCGGCCCGCCAGGGAAGGAACCTTCCGAATCAGCGTGAGTGAAGCTGCCGAAACCGAGGTGACGGCGCGTGCCGGAGACGTGGAAGTCTTTACGCCCAAAGGTTCGCAATGGGTTTATAACGGCCAGACGATGATGGCCCGCGGCAGCGCCGCGGACCCCGAGTTTCAGATGGTGAGCGCCATCCCGACCGACGATTGGGACCGCTGGAACGACAGCCGCGACCACAGTCTGCAAACCTCCACCAGCGACCAGTATGTGCCGCAAGGCGTTTACGGAGCCGAGGACCTGGATAACTCCGGATCGTGGAATTACATCGCGCCGTACGGGTATGTCTGGCGACCCACGGTGACGGTCGGCTGGGTACCCTACCGCAACGGCCGTTGGGTTTGGCTGGATTATTATGGCTGGACGTGGGTTAGCTACGATACCTGGGGTTGGGCTCCTTACCACTACGGCCGCTGGTTCTTTGACACAAGGTTGGGTTGGAACTGGTATCCGGGAGCGTTGGGCGTGCGCAACTACTGGTCGCCCGCGCTGGTGGGTTTCTTCGGCTATGGCGGGGGCGTAGGTGTGGGTGTGGGTTTCGGCTTCGGCAACATCGGCTGGGTGCCGCTGGCGCCCTACGAGACCTTGCGGCCCTGGTGGGGCCGGGCTTATACCGGAGGCCTCAACCGAAGCATTAGCGGTACTAGCGTAAGTGTAACAACTTTATACAGAAACGCTCGTATTGGCAATGCCGTTTCCGGAGTGCGTGCGGAGGATTTTAGCGCTGGGCGGTTCCAGAATGTGCAGCATGTGAACGGCATCCAGGTCCAGCAAGCCGGCTTGGTGAGCGGACGGCTGCCGGTGAATCCCAGCAGCGCCAGTCGCCGCTTCTCGGATCGCACCGTGGCCAACGTTCCGCGATCCAGCAGCAATACGCAGTTCTTCTCGCACCAAGGGAACGCCGGGCAGGGAACCGCGGCGCAGGCCGGGAGCCGGCCCTCGACGAACACACCAGCGCAATCGGGCTACCGCCGCTTTGGCGAACCTGGCGGCAATGGCGCCAGCCAGAATACCCGCCCCCCGCAGGCGGCTGCCGGTAGCAACTCCACGGCGGCCCAGCGCCAGGGAAGTTTGCAGCGATTTGGCGAACCCGGGGCCAGCCAGAATGCGCCGCGCAATGATCGTCCACCGGCTTCACAAGGCGGCGGCAACTGGAAGAGTTTCGGCACACCGGGTTCTTCGACTCCGGCAGCCCGGCAGCCTTATAATCCTCCGCCGCAGAATCGGCCAGCTAGCGGTTCCGGCACTTCGGCGCCCAGCGCTCCACAGCGGTCCGCACCAGCCCCGGCGTCCAGCGGTCATCCGGCGGCTGGTCATTCAAGCAGCGGTGGCGGCAAGGGGCACCGTTAAACAGGTTTTGTCTTAAGGCAGTACAGTTTCTTCCCTTAGGCCCGGTCCTTTTCAGCGGGGACCGGGCCATTTTTTGCCCTAACCGATAAAAGTTTACATAATATCCGTTATCGGAAGTTGTTTGCGACTCTATCCGGATATTCCCTGATACGCCCCCTTCAGCCACGCCTTCACTTCGCCGTCGATCTCGCTCTTCGCCCCGATCCCGATCCGATGCGTCATGCGCTCGCCGCCCACCGACCCAAACTTCAACAACCGGCCGTCCGCCTGCACATCGGGCAAAACCAGGCAAAGATCGACGCGCGTCCGCGTGGCCGGCTTGATCATGGCGAACTGCCGCCCGCGACGCACCCCCACGTACGTCTTGCACACCGTTAGCTCGACGTCTTTACCCAACTTCCGCGCCATCCCGGCCAATTCGTCGTACAACGGGCGCAAACCAGCCTTATCGCCGCTATACATTCCGTCCAGCAGTGCGCCTTCGTCGGCGTATTGGTCGACTATGCTGCGACCCTCTGCCTCGGACGCGATGAACGTCGCGGTGACGGTCCCCAATTGGTGCCGCGACTTCAACCATGCCACCCGCTCCTTGCGGTTGTCCGGACCATCCTTTTTCAGCAGCGCTACCCACTGTTCAAACGTGCGTCCCGTCTTGGCCGGCAAATTGCGTGCGATGGCCTCGCCCATCTCCTTCGGTGATTTCGGCATAAGTATCGTTGCCTATCTTACACCCGCCTGGTTGCGGTACTACTTGCACGTAGCGCCGTGCGATTTCTAGTAGCGGCTGATAATTTTCCGTGTGATATTCGTCGCGGCGGGTCCACCAACGGGCAGAGACCGTCGGTTGCTCTGCTCGACCCTCTTCGATCCTTTGCCGGAGTGGCGAGGCCAAAATGTCGGCTGAAGTGCCTGTTTTACTAAACGTGAGAGTCTTTGCGAGCCGGACGATTTTTCTCAGCCCGCCGGCTACGGCGCGCCGCCAACCAAACCCAGGAAGCCAAACGCAGGCTCACGGCGGTGATTCAACCTAAGTCCGGCGGTTCGACAGACGCCGGCTGCGCCAAAGCGCTGAGAAACCTCAAGTTTCAACTGCTCCGCAGATCCACCATTCGGGTGATGACTGTCGCCGCTCCAATTGCTTGCGGGCACCGAACATGCGGGTTTTGAGTGGCTCCAACCGCCGGGTTTAGGTTCAAAAGCTGAACGCTGAAAGCTGAAAGCTGACCGCTGTCAGCTTGCGGGCTACTCCTTTCCTCCCCCCGCGCGAATGGCCTCCAGCAGCGCTCCCTCGGCGGGGCCATGTTGCGGCGGTCCGCAGCGATTCCCTGGCTCAAATTCCACCAGCAGGCGGTAACGTTCCAGCAACCTTGCGCTCCGGAACACTCCGCCGATATACGCCACCTCCACCGCTTCCCCGGGCTGCCACAATTGCCCGCGCACCGACGCCGCGAGCAACGCCAAGTCCTGCCCCGCATTTTCGAGGACCCGCTGCGCGACGGCATCTCCCTCGCTGGCGGACGTATCCACCAAAGATGCCAGCATCGCGACGCGGGAGCGCGGCCACTCGGGAGTGTAAAAGAGATGCAGCACGTGGTTTGCGCTAACCGATGCCGTGGCGTCCAGCAGCGCCTGGCGCATCGCCGTGGGCGGTCCCCAGCCTTCTTCCATCCGCAGCGAAGCCCGTAGCGCCTGGCGGACAATATCGAACGCGCCGCCCTCGTCGCCGAACACGTAGCCCCATCCGCCGGCCCGAGCGGTCTGCCCATCGGCGTTGCGAGCGAAGGCGATGGAGCCGGTGCCCGCGATGGTTACGATTCCCTGCCCCGTCGTAGTGGCTCCCGAGAGTGCGATGGCGGCATCGTGGGTCACCACCAGCCGGTCGGCGCGCAGCAAAGCCGCGAGGATCTCCTGCTTGTCGTCCGGCCCGCCGCTCATTCCGAAGCAGGCGGCGGCGAAGTGCACGGTATGGGCGTCCAGATTGGCTTCCTGGCAGGCGCCCGCCAGGCATGCGGAAACGGCGCGTTCCAGTTTGGCCCGGCCTTCGGCGGCAGCGGCGTGGTTACACGGTCCGCCGGCGCCGCGTCCCAGGATATGGCCGTGCTCATCGCCGATTAACGCAGTGGTGCTGGATTGGCCGCCGTCGACCCCCAGAAAGAGTTTCATGGCAATTGGGATTGTAGCAGCGCGACAAAAAGGAGGTGGGCGGCCGGGTTCTGTCCACGGCCGCCCAATGATGGTAGGGTTCCGGCGAGTGTCGGGCGGACTAGCTTTTCTTGGCGGGTGGATGCTCTACCTGGAGATTGTTCACGATAGGGCCGAAGCTCATGCCGGCGGCCGAGGCGCGCACGCCGGCAATTTCCTTGTCGAACTCGGTGCCGACCACTCCGGCGAGAGTCACGTGGCCGTTTTCTACCAGAATGTGGATTGGCTTCAACGGCTGAATCGCATATTTCGTCATACTCGGGTCGCCATAAATGGCGCGCGCGATGCGCTGGCGCAGGCGGTCGTCCGCCGGCGAGAGGGGCAGCACGCGAATGTCGCTCCGCACCCCGGTTACGCCGGCGACGTCCTTTGCCAGCCGGTCGATTTCTTCCTTCTTCACGGGTTGGGTCACCTCTCCGGTCAAATGGACCGTGCCATTGACGACATCTATATTGACGTCGTCCCAAATGGAATACCTGGCATACATCACGATTTCGTCGCGCACGCGGTTGGCGAGAGCGGTATCCGTTTCGGATCCCGGGACGGCATTCTTGTCGGCCGCGCCGGCCACCCCTGCGGCAAGCAGCAGCGCGGCAGGCAGCATGAACGTTGTGCGGTGTTTCATCTCTCTGTGTCCTCCTGCTGATATAAACGTAAGCGGGACGGAATCGGTTTTGGGAGCTTTGTAAAGAGTTAGTAAACGCTAAGTGGATGCGGAGCGAGTGGCGTGCGCGCGCAGCCATTTCTCCGGATTCGCGAATCGCATTCGTCGAACACCAGCGCGTATCCGTTCATGGCTAGTAGCCGGTTTGCGGCCGCCCCAACGCCGATTCGAGCGCGCCTCGGTCCCGAACTCCCAAAGAGCCGCTAAATCCGGCGATCAGCCGGGCGTGGACGGCGACCACTTCCTTAAGCCCTGGATAGATGGTCATTGAGCCAGGCGGCGAAGCAGATCGGGATGCTGCTCTACAAATTCGTCGACAGCAGCGAGAAGCTGCTATGCCGAAGCCGGGCACTTATGCTGAAGGAACTCAACGAACAGTCCGACGGACTCCTGCTCGAAGGGCGTTATGAGCGGATAGCTTCCCCAAGGTTGTCGACGGACATCGCTGCCTTCTATTCGCGGTATACCCCGGCCTGCGTCGGCAATGGGTAACAGGGGAGCAAGCGGCGCCCGGAAACGAATTCGAACAGTGTATTTGGCTCCCCATCCTGAGCGATTTTCGAGCTTTGCTCCCGACGCCATCGCCGGAAGGCCGGCTATTACTCGGTCACATCGGCGAGCCGATAGGGGCCGATCCCTGCGTTAACCCTGTTGGTCCAACACATCCAGGATGCCGCGCATAGCCTTCGCCAGGGGAGGGAGATCTCGCGTAACAACCAGCCAGACCGTCTCAAAGTCTACTTCGAAGTAGTCGTGCACCAGGACGTTTCGCATGCCGGCTATCGATGGCCAGTCGATCTCGGGGTGCCGCTGTTTGTGCGGCTCTCCGATCCGCTGCGTCGACTCGCACAGCACCGGAAGGTTGCGAACGATTGCGTCCTGGAGTGTTCGCGAAGCAAAGATAGCGTTCCGGCCGGGTGCCGAGTCCTCGGCTATTCCGCCAATGCACTCAATGACATGTTGGATATACGCGCGCTTGGATTTCACAACGGCACGGCTTCCCGCAGAATGGCGTCACGGATCAGAGGACTCAACGAGCGTCGAATCACTACCTGTACACGCTGGCCCAGGAGTCGCTCAAGGTCGGCGGTCAGGCTCCCCGGAAACCACGGCGTGGTATCACCGGTCACCTCGACGAGGAGGTCCACATCGCTTTCCGATGTGTCTTCCCCGCGAGCCACCGAGCCGAAAAGCAGGACATTGCCTGCGCCGTGGAGGGCGGCCACCCGCAAGATCTCGTCGCGATGTTCTTTGATGCGCTGACTGGCGCTCATTCATCCATTATTGTACCGTCCGGCTAGTCCGGATTCGAGTCGGGTTGCTCCAGCCTCACGCCGTCTTATCTTTCGCGTAACACACTGCATTCAACTCACACTCGCCGCATTTCGGACTACGCGCCGTGCACAGGGCGCGTCCATGCAGAATCACCCGGTGCGAGAAGACAATCCACTGATCCAACGGAATGATCTTCACCAGATCCTGCTCGATCTTCACCGGATCGGTCTGCCGGGTTAAATCCAGCCGCCCGGAGATGCGCTGCACGTGCGTATCCACCACCACGCCCGAGGCGATATTGTACGCCGTGCCCAGCACCACGTTGGCCGTCTTGCGGGCCGCGCCCGGGATGGTGAGCAGTTCCTTCATCGTCCGCGGCACCTTGCCCCCGAACTCGGAGACTACCTTCTTCGCCGCGCCCACAATCGACTTCGCCTTGTTATTGAAGAAGCCGGTGCTGCGAATATCCTGAGCCAGCACTTCCGGCTTCACCGCCGCGAAATCCAACGGCGTGGGATATTTGGCGAACAGGCCGGGCGTGACTTCGTTGACCCGCTTATCGGTGCATTGCGCGGACAGAATCGTGGCCACCAGCAACTCCCACGGGTCCTTGTGGTGCAAGGCGCAAATGGCATCGGGATACATCTTCGCCAGCAACGCGAGGATCTCCGCCAGGCGCGCTTTGCGTTCGGCCGCGGTCTTGGGCCGTTTCCCGTAAGCTGGTAGTGGAACATGCGCGCGCGTCTTCTCTTGCTGGCTGCCGCGTTGGCGGCTTTCGGCGGTTCGCTGGTTGCGGGCTTTCACCTTGACGATTATGCCATTTTCCCGGACCCCCTCCCGAGTCCGCTGCGCTGGCCGCATCCCCTCACCCAGTTCACGTTCTGGTTGAACTATAGGTTGGGAGGTCAGGAGCCGCTCGGGTATCACGCTTTCAATCTGCTGCTGCATCTGTGCGCCGTGCTGCTGGCCTACGAATGCTTCCGGCGCCTCCTGCCTCCTACCGCGGCTACCGTAGCGGCGGCGATCTTTGCGGTGCATCCCTTGCAGGCGGAAGCGGTGGACTATGTGGCGGCGCGCGGCGTCATGCTGGCCGCACTGCTCTGCTTCGCGGCTCTGCTGGCGTGGATCGAGGGGCAGCCGTGGCTGGCCGTGGCCGCCTTCGCCGCCGGGCTGTTGGCGGACGAGCGGTGCGCCCTGTTTCCGGTGATCTTGCTGGCGGTCCACGGACGGTCCCTGACGGGAACGTCTCCGGAGGCGGAAACCTGGCCCTCCGCTCCCTTACGGGGAGGTTGGAATCAACGGCTTACTGCGCTTGCCCTCACCTTCGCCCTGGCGATTGCGGCGGTGGCGCGGACGCCCATCGCCAGGTACGTTCTCGCTCTGGCGATCCTGCGATTCCTCCGCCTGTTTCTGGTCCCCTGGGGTTTCACCGTCGATCCCGAGGTGCGCGAGCCGCTGTGGCTCGCCGTCACGGCGGCAATCGCGATTGCCGCCGCTGCGGTCTGGCGATGGCGCAAACCAATCCGCGTCCATTCCGAAGTAACGTGGCTGCTCGCCGGCCTGCTGCTCTTGATTCCCAGCTTCTCCGCCAACCCGGCTGCCGATCCGCGCATGTATCTGCCCCTTTTCGCCTTCGCCGCCGCCGCCGGCCTCCTGCTGGCGCGGATTCCGGCACGCCCGGTGACCCTTGCACTGGTGGTCGTTCTGGCCGCCGTCAGCGTGAGCCGCACCTATGTCTGGATGTCCGACGAGCGACTCTGGCGCGAAGCCGTTCGCAGGGCGCCGGACCAGGTGGAACCGAAGATCCAACTGGCGAAATCGGTGCGGGCCGCCGAAGCGCTCGAACTGTTGAACCGCGCCCGCCAACAGGCTCCGTATAATCCCGAAATTCCCGCCGAAATCGGCAAGGTGCTGCTCGACGAACGGCAATTCGACGGCGCGGTGGACGAGCTCAGCCGCGCCGTTGCCCTCAACCCGAAGAACGCCCTGGCCTTCAACAATCGCGGCGTTGCGCTGGCCGCTCTGGGGCAGTCGACCGCGGCGGTCATGGATTTCGAGCACGCCCTGGTCCTCGATTCGGGGCTGTCCGAGGCTCGGGAGAATCTCAAGCGCCTGGGGGTGCGGTGATCTGAACCTGGGTGGTCACCTGCTGCCAGTCGGGCATGTCCACCAGCTTCAACTTGGTGGTGAGAGGCATAGTCAATTCCTTGGAAGACTGAGCGGCCATGCTGGTCTGGAAAGCGACAGTCCCCACGGGGTCTTGCTCGGATTTCTGCGTCCGGCCCAAAATAGTGGCGCTGCCGGCCAGCCCCACCAGGTCGGTATCGGAGTGATTTACGAGCACGAACGTCACCACCACCCCCTTGGACGATCCCCCAAACCTCACACCGGTAACCTCGATATACTTCTGCACCGGATTCTCGGCGGCGCCGGCTTTGGCCGCCGGACTTTCGACCGTAGCTACAGGCTTCTGGGAGTGCTGGGAATTGAGGAACCAGTAAACCCCGAAGATCACGGCCCCGAAGATCACTGCGGACAGCACGGCCATCAGCCAGGTGGGAAGCTGAGGTCCACCGGGCAGTGGAGGTGCGTATTGCGGAGGCTGCGCCTGGGGCGGCGCCGCTTGAAACATCGGTGACACTGCGTGCTGCGGCTGGTACGCCGGGGGTGCCTCCGCGGGCGGCGCGGTGGCTGTCGGGAGAGCCGGCACCGGCGGCTCCTGCGGGCCAGTCGCCCAGAGAGGACGGCGACCTCCCCGCGGCCCAGGCGGCGGAGCCAGCGCCATCGGCTGCTGCGGCTGCGCAACTGCTCCCGGCGGCGGGGCGGCGCCGGCCGCGGTCTTCGCCGCGCAGTCGGGGCACTCGTTGTATGCCGGAGGAACTTCCCGCCCGCATTGCGGGCAAATCCACGTGAACATGTATCGCCTCTATTTCTACTGTAGCTCCGTGATCCCGGCAAAAGAGTATAGCCGTCCCGCGGCATCGCCATCGCGGCGAAACGAATGAAACTCCCGAGTCAGGCACATGGTGCACAAATTCGACGCGTAGATGCGGCCGGGCGTTACGCCGGCTTCGAGCAACTGGCCGCGATTGGCGTCGGAGAGCGAGATATACGCCCTGTCCCGCTCGCCGAACTGCACGGCTACTTCGGGACCCACCTGATAGCAGCACTTGCCGATGCCCGGGCCGATGGCCGCGTGCACGTCGCGCGGCTCGGTGCCGAATCGCCGCCGCATGGCTTCCACGGCGCCGGATGCGATCCGCGCCACCGTGCCCCGCCATCCGGCATGCACCGCGGCGACGGCGCGATGCCGTTCGTCCACCAACAGAATCGGCATGCAATCGGCGGTCTTGATGGCGATCACCGTGCCCGGCCGGTCTTCGAGCAACGCATCGCCCTGCCCCAGAATGCCGCAACGGCCCTCTGCCGCGACGCAAATCGCGGAGTGAATCTGCTTCACCGTGGCGAGGTTGGCGAACCACCCGGGGACATCGCTATCCCGCGTGCCGAAACCGTGAAGGAGCCAAGGGAACTGGTCGAGTTCGCGAGAGCGGTAGACTTGGCGGGGATCCTTGTAGAATGGCATGCTTCCGCTTGCCGAAATACGTTTACGCCGGATTCTGCACCTGGGCAATGCGAATCTGCTTCTTGAAATCCTCCAGCATCGATTCGTCCAGCCGCACTTCCGTGGGCCGCTTCACCAGCGTGGTCATCTGGTCGATCTTGTCCTGCAATTTCAGCAGGCCATAAAAAAGATTCTCGGGCCGCGGCGGACAGCCGGTAATGTAGACATCCACCGGGACCACTTTATCCACCCCCTGCAGCACCGCATACGTATTAAAAGGGCCGCCCACGCTGGAGCAGGCGCCCATCGAGATGCACCATTTCGGGTCGGGCATCTGGTCCCAGATGCGTTTGAGTACCGGCGCCATTTTCAGGGTAACGGTACCGGCCACAATCATCAGGTCCGATTGCCGCGGGCTGGGGCGAAAGACTTCCGCGCCGAAGCGGGCGATGTCGAACCGCGACGTGCTGGCAGCGATCATTTCAATCGCGCAGCAGGCCAGTCCGAAAGTGAGCGGCCAGATCGACGAGAGCCGTGCCCAGTTAAATACGTGATCTACCGAGGTGGTAACGATATTCTGCTCGAACTGGTTCTGGATGAAAGAAGACACCGGGCGATTCTCCTTGTGCGTAAGAGGCATTTTATCAGTAATCCGGCCGCACTACCATTCGGGAGCAATCTCTGCATCGATTCCGCAACCAATGGCGACAGTCGTAGGAGAATGACGGCGGGGCGCGAGTTTTTGGATTTTGGGGACGGCGAGGAGAATCGCATCGCTCTTTCCGGAAGGGAAAACGACGGGAGGGTGAGGCTGGGGCAAGGTGCAGACGCACCCGTTACAATGCCATGGACGCGACGTTATTTGGAAAACTCAACTGACCAGCGGACCTAGACGGTTCGGCGGCGAATTCAGGGCGAGATAGTGGGATTGAGTCCGGCATAGATTTCCGCCGCCATGAGCTGGGACCAGAAGACCCTGGTTCTGCCCTGCGGATCTGCGGTTTGAGATTCAGCGAGAAAAAGGCCTGAAAGATATTGCAGGCTAGGAAGGCAATCAGCAGGAAGCACTCGATGGCGTTGGGCTCGTGCTTATAGATGTGGTCGGCATGCCAGCCGTTCACCAGTTCGTTGAACCCATAATTCTCGATATCCCATCGTTGGTGGCCAAAGCCGACAGCTCGCTCGGTGGAGGCGAGGTGGACGGGAGGCGTGGCCGAAGGCGCCGAAGGCAACGACGCTTGACGCGTGCGCCATACCTGCTATCGTGAAGGTGAAAGTTAGGGCTGGAGGGTACCATTACCATGACCGTCGTCGTTCAGTCCAAGAATGAGCTGGTGGTGCCCCGCGGCGTGCGCCGCCGGGCTGGTATAAAATCCGGAGACCGCGTGGAGTTCAAGGTGTCTGGCGGAATCATTAACATCATTCCCAAGCTTCCCACTGCCGATGACGAGTACACGCCTGCCCAGCGCCGCGCGATTGACGCGCGCCTGGCCGAAGCCCGCAAAGGCCCATACTACGGACCCTTTAAGACTGCCGGCGAAGCCATCGCGTTTCTCGGCCAAGAGATCGGAAAGCGGAAGAGAGCCGCGCGCAAGACGACGTGAGCGATGAGGCTGGTCTTATCCGATCGCGCCATCTAAGGCTTGAAGGATGCCCCGCCAAGTGTCCGGCGGGCTTTTCAAAAGCAGTTGCGGTTCCTGGCCGCGACGCTCCAACACCCATCGCTTCACGCCAAGAAGTATGACGAGAGCCGGGACTTATGGCAGGCTCGTATCAACAAATCCTGGCGGTTCTTTTTCACGATATATATAGCGGATGACGTCTACCTCATTGAAGACGTCACTCCACATCCGAAATAATTCACGAGCATCCATGTAGGCGCCTGGGTGGCGCCCGGAGCCCTCGCGTTGACCGCCCATCGGGCTTCGGCCATAATGGATTCAGGCGTTGGAGTTCGCCGCAACCGCCCTTCGGGGAAGATGACTCCTACAGAGAGGACTCCCTGGTTGTGAGCACGCCCGGTCGCCTGAATCCGTCGCAGCGTTTGCATCTCCTGTCGAGTTGCCAGTACGCCGACAAGCTCCTTTCGGAAATTGAGGCGACTCTCGCCGCTTCGCAATCGAAGTCCCCCTTTCCCAGATTCGTACCGGACATTTCGCCGGCACAAGCCAAGGTGGTCCAAGACTACATCGCAAGAATGCGAGCGCAGGTGGTTCGCATCCTCGATGGTCAGTCCGTTTCGATTCCCGCACCGCAAATCGGCTCGGTCCACTCCGTTCGAGTGACGCTGGGATTTGTGGAGATTGCCTTCGAGGAGTGCCGGCCGAAGCGCATGGCGGGATACGGAAAGCTGGCGGACAGCGCGACGGTCGAGATGGCCGGGCTCGTGGATGAAATGCAGGGGATCGTTTCCAGGCTGGACTCGTACTTGTCGAAGGGCCAGTCCGCCGACCTCGAAAAACGATTGCAGCGATTGGAGGAGGCGGGCGGCGACATCGCGCTGGTGCAAGCGCTCGAACGAGCCATCAATCGATACGGTCTGGTGGAGCTTCGACTGGCATTGGGCAACATCGTCGAACGGCTGGAAACGAAAGTGTTCGAAATCGCCGTTTTTGGCCGGGTGAGTTCGGGAAAATCGTCGCTGCTGAACCATATCGTGGGGCAAGATCTGCTGCCGGTGGGGGTGAACCCGGTCACGGCGGTGCCCACGCGGATGGCTTACGGCAAGGAGGCGCGCGCCACCGCCTGGTTCGCCGATCGGAAGCCGGAACAATTCGGCACGGAGCGGCTGGCGGAGTTCGTAACGGAGCAGCAGAATCCCGCAAACGCCCGGCACGTGACGCGAATTGTGGTGGAACTCCCGGCGCAGCGGCTGCGGGAAGGGGTGGTCTATGTGGACACGCCGGGGCTTGGGTCGCTGGCCACTGCGGGTGCGGCGGAAACCAGGGCCTATCTTCCGCGGTGCGATTTGGGAGTGGTGCTGATCGATGCCGGATCGACTCTCACCGGGGACGATCTGGCGACGGTGCAGACGCTCTACGAGGCCGGCATTCCCGCGTGCGTGTTGTTGAGCAAGGCGGATTTGTTGGCGCCCGCGGATCGGGAGCGCGCGCTCGAATACGTAGCCGGCCATATTCGTTCGGATTTGGGTTTGGAACTGGCGGTGCATGCGGTCAGCATCAAGGGCGAGCATAGCGGCCTTCTCGAAAAGTGGCTCGACAGCGAGATCCTTCCCCTGTACGACCGTCACGCGGAACTGGCGCGGCAGTCGTTGAACCGCAAGATCGGCGCGCTCCGTCTCGGAGTGGAGGCGGCGCTCCAGGCGCGTCTGAAACTCTCGAGGCCGAGGATCGACATCGGCGAGTTGCGCGATTTGGAGACGGAGCTGAGAACGGCCGCCGGCAAAATCGCACAGGCACGGACGGAGTGCATCGATAGTACCGACGCGCTTCGCGAGTGCGCGGATGATTTTATCCGGACGGCGGCGGGCGCCAGTGCGGCGGGCGAGGGCCTCATCAAGAACCATCTGGAAAGGGCCGCGGCGGCAAAGGCGGCGGAGATTGCGGTTGCCATTGAGGACGCGGCCCGTCACGCCGGAAGCGTGCTGGCGAAAACGGCCACGGCGCTCGACCTCGAGAACCGGCCCGAGCGGGACGAGTTGCTCGACGTGCTGAAGAATATGCCGCGCTTCGATTTGGGCAATCTCGAAATTGAGGTTGGCGCGAGTGCGGTGGCCTCACTGTTGGGGCGCCGGTGGGCGGCCGCGCGGGTGGAGCGGCGCATCCGGTCGCAAGCCGGGGAACAAATTGCGGACGCGGTGGGCATCTATGCGCGCGTGCTGCAGGCTTGGGTGCGCAAGACTTTCACTGAATTGCAGGAGCAGTTCGACAGCTATGCCGGAGCGTACCGGGCGCACCTGGATCGCCTGGCGGCAAATCAGACCGGCGTCGAAGACGAGCAGGCTCTACGACACGACCTCGCGACGCTGGGCGCCAGCGCTCCGGAGGACCAGACGCCGCAGAGTGCGCCGGGGACGGCCGCATGACTGGGGCGGCGATCGATTCCCGGCAGTACATCGTGGCGCTCGAGCTTCGTTCGACAGCCGATTGCCCGCCTGATTTTGAATTGCCGCCGTCGCTTGCCGCCTTCGAGACCGGACTCTTCCTGCCGCGCGACGATCCCGATTGGTTGGGGCGGTCGGCGTATCCGCCCCGCGTCCTGCTGCTGAACGGCGGTGCGCTCGATATCGTGGCGCATCCGGGCGCTGGCGAACCGGCTTGCCGATGCGCCCTGGAGCAGATCTCCGCGGTGGAATCGGGGCATATGCTGTTGAAGGGCTGGCTCCGATTCACGGGGTCCGGGTTCGATTACACTCTCCGCTACAATACGCGCGGCTTCCCCTCGGTGTTTCCGTTCATGCAGCGTTTCCGGGGCAAGTGGCTGCACGGCGCACCATGCGGAACTCCTGCGGTAGATTTGGGCGCGGGCCTCGATATCAAGTTCGCCAATGCCTTAGCGCGGGAGCTGGACGCCGGAGAGAGCATTCTGATGCAAGCGTTCCAGGCGCCCCGCCCCGGGCTCGCCGGCGATTTGCTGGCGCTGACGGACCGGCGGCTGCTGTGGATTACCGACCGGGAGCGCGGATTCCGTTCGCGATACGGGAGCATCGCTTCGTATGCTCCGCTGGAGGCTGTGTTGAGCGTCGAGACGATATCGCGTCGAGGCAAACCGCTTCTTCAAGTGGCGCTGAACGGCGGTTCTGCGTGGCAGGTTCCGATCTTGCCCGAGTTTCAGCGAGCGGCGGAAGGTTTTGCGGCGGCGGCCTCTATGATGCGAACTTCACGACCGTATCGATGCGCAGCGGAGCGAACTTAATATAACGGCCCACGATGTATTGCGGCTGAGTGGCCAGGCGGCACATCTCGATAATCTGCCCTGGATTCCCGCGGGCGCTCTCCAGCACTTTTGCACGGAAGTCGTCGAGCTCCAGGTGGCGCAGTTTGAAATGGTCAGTGGCGGCTTCGAACAGTTGTGCGGCGTCCCGCTCGGGGAGCGGCGGGAGATCGAGCACCGTCGACGGATTCCAAAAGAGCCGGGCCAGTGCTCCCAAACTGAGAACATCCCGCGAGGCGGCGAAGAGAGCCATGCCGCGCGTATGGTAGATTCGCTGCAAAAACCGGTAGGTTGGGAAACTGGCGCCCGCAATGCCATCCAGCATCATCGGCACGGGTGAGTTCTCCATCGCGTTCCACAGGAGCCCTTTGAGGTGAATGCTGGTTTGCGCCGCGAGCCAGGCATCGGCATCGCGACCCGGCTTGGCGCGGCCGATAAAATCCGCGTGGCGCGCGGCGATCAACGTGCGCGCCATGGCGGCCAGGAAGCCATGCAAGGTTGGCACCCAGGCGATGCACAGCACGCGGGGATTGCCCGAGAGCGCTTCCTGAATGAGCCTGGTCTTACCGCTTCCATGAGGACCCAGCAGGATCAGCGGATCGCCAGCGGCAAATGCCAGACGCAGGCGTTCGACCTCCTTCGCCATCCCTACGTATGGAAGTTGCGGTTCCATGCAAGCTGCCCCGCTATTTGACGACGAGCACGTTGCATCGCACGGTGCCGGTGAGGTTGTGGGCCGTGCCACCCCAGATATGCTCGTAGATGCGGGAATGTCCCGTGAACCCGATTACCAGCAAATCGATGGCATTCTGCTGGACGAAATCGCCAATTACTTTGACGGCGTGTCCGGGCACGATGACGGTTTCGAGGTCGACGGACCGCAATGCCGCACGCGCCCGGCAGTGCTCGGCAAGCTGGCCGAAGTAGCTATCGGCGCGGTCCTTCTCTTCGCGGAGTTCGTCGATCACCTCGGCATGGCGGGGGATCTCCTCTTCCACGCAAATCATGCGCAGGCGCGCGCCCACACGGGCGGTGAGGTCGACGGCGAAATCGAATGCCTTGCGGGCGCTATCGGAGCCGTCGTGTGCAATCAGGATTTGCTCGATCATATTATTCACCAGAATCCTCGGCCATGGTGCCGATTGGCCGCACGATCGCTTCCGCCTTGGGCAGCAGGTGCTTGGGCATGAACCAGGCGTTGGCGATGGCCGTCGGTACGACGGCACTGACGATGACGGTCGCGACCAGATACGAATACTGCGCCGCGGTGATGATCTGGTGATTGAGACCGAACAGGGCCGAGATGGTGCCGAACGTCAGTCCCGTGGACATCATGAGGGAGTAATACAGGCCCTGATGGCCGACATGGTCGAAGGCGCGAACGGTGGGAACCAGCGGGATCATTTTGCTCACCATCTTGGCCGCGAACAGCGCGAGAAAAGCGAGCGGTGCGGCGAGCAGCGCCGGCACGGAGACCAGCGATCCCGCGCGAATGAAATAGAACGGCGTGAGAAGACCGAACGTCAGGGTGCGGAGACGCCGGATCAGAATGTGATCCTTCCCCACGGTTCCGGCCAACACCATCCCGATGATGTACGCCGGAAGCACGGCCTCGCTCCCGGCCCAGGCCGCGAGACCGCCCATGCCGAACAGCAGAAACAGAATGTATTTCGCTTCGAGCTCTGAAACGCGGCCTCCGTACTTCCGAAAGAACCACGGAGTGACAAACGGCAGCGCCGCGAAGACTACGACACTCGCCGCCACGAAGATCAGGGTCCGCATGGTGAACGGGGCGAAGATGAGGCCCAGCGCGATCACGGTTCCCAGATCGTTCACAAAACAGGAGGCGAGAATGCCTTTGCCGAAATCGGTGCGGTTCAAGCCGAGTTCCAGCATGACGGCATACACCACGGCGACGGAAGTAGTGGACAGGGCGACTCCGGCCAGCCAACTTGCCGGAAGGGACCATCGCAACACGAAGTGCGCCACGGCCGCGGCTCCCAGGAATGGCGCAAAAAAGCCGACCAATCCCACGACCATCGACTCTTTCCACTTGGTGCGGAATATCCCGGGATCGAGTTCCGCCCCGGCGAGAAAGGTGAGCACGATCGCGCCCGTCCCCGCTAGAAAGCCGACCCAGGCCGACTTCGCGCCCAGCACTTCGGTGCCGATCAGGGCGCCGATGATGAGCTGCGCCACCGTGCCCACGACGATCTCCGAGAGCGCGGTGGAGATTCTGAACCAAATCGAGAGCAGCGTGGCGATCAACGCCAGGATGAGCCACAACGCCGCTGAAAACCAGACCTGTTCCATGCCGGTCTCCGATATTTAAATTTAGCTGCGGGGATTCGGCGAGAAGCCCTACAGCAGGAACTGCTGTAGGAGTCATTGGCCGCTGGGAGAGCGGCGGTATGGCGAACTCCACCGCCTGATTAGAGAATACAGCACGGCGCGGATGGCCGCAATCGGAGCATCGGCGTTCAGACAAAGAGTCCTGCCAAGCTTGCGCCTCGGGCTTGGTTCAGAACTTGGGATTGTTGTTCGGTGGCCCCTTCACTTGTCGGAATTGTCGAATGTGTATTCCAGGTCGACGCGCGTGCCTTTGGGCAACGGCACGGGCTTCTCATACCGGCAACCGCCTTGCCAGTTGAAGTCCCAATCCTTGATCCAGACCAGATGCGTGGTTTCGCCGTTGGGCAGGTGCGCGTCCACCTTCATGTCCTTGCAGAGCCAGTGGGCGTGGGGAAAGATGCCGGAGAACTCCACGTCGCGCGGCATCGTGAGGGACGATTTCACTACGTAATGGGAGTCGCCGGGGGCGATGTCGAGGTTGGTGTTGACCATGATCAGCGACGTGCGGCCGCGCGCGGGCGGGCCCGAAAAAGTCACGCCGACGGAAGAGATATCGGTCTCGGGCTTGCCGGACGGGTGGTAGTGGACCTGCAGCACCAGGTCGGTGCCCTTCTTGACGGGAATGGAAAGCTGCGGATCGCCGGCTTCGGTAATAGTTCCGGGCGCCCAGCCGGCGAGCAGGCCGGTGGAGGCCACGCGCGGGCCGCCGAAGCAGGGATAGCTGCCATCCGGCGAGTTCGCGGCGAGCCTGCGCGCGGCGCCGGTCTCGTCGACATAGATGACGCCGTGATGTACCACGCGGCGGTTGCCGGGCCGGAATTCGGCGGTCTGGATGTAAGAGTCTTGTTCGAGGTTGAGCGGCAGCACGAAGCACTGGAAGCGGTCGTTACCGTCGGCGGGGACGTTGAATCCGTTGCCGGCTTTGAGGACCAGATTGGGCTCGCCGCCCTGCCAGCCTTCCGCGAAAGATGGGGCCGGCGGCCGGTCCATGGGATTGCCCTCGGGTGCGCCGGCTTTGGCCCAGGCGTCGAGCAAAGCGATCTGGTCGGCGGTGAGGCGCCGTTCGTGTTGGAATTTGCCGAAGCCGGGCTCGGGCTTCCAGGGAGGCATGAACCCCTTACTGGCGACGCTGGCAATGAGCGCGGCGCGTTTGGCGGCGTCCTGAAAAGTGAGCAGCGGGAACGGCGCCACTTCGCCGGGACGATGGTACAGGGCGCACTGGCTGTTCAGAATGGGTGCGATGTCCTTGTTATAAGTAGGTACGGCGGCGAACAGCGGCGGCAGCGCAAACGCCGCCAGCGCCCAGAAGGTGGATCTGCTCAAATGGGTGCCTCTCTGGCGTGGGGTGCTCTTGGAGATCATGATAGCATCCCCTGCTCCAGGCGCCTCCCATACCACCACAGCGACCCCAGCCACGCCGCCACGCAAGGCGCCAGTACCAGCGCCGAAGTAAAGAAAATCGCCGACGCCGCCGACGCCATCACCATCACTTCCACCACGCCATATATTGGCGATGTTCCCGCGGAAAATCGCCAGCGCGTCTGCGGGCGCGGATCTTCCACCGAAGACCGGCGGCCCATCGCCAACGCCACCAGCGCGGCGCCTATCCCCGCCAATGGGGCCAGGGGCGCCACCAACACCACCACGATCAGCAGAAACGCGGCGTCCTTGGCCGCCAGTATCTGCCAGCCGCGCACCGGGAGCAGACGGTACCGCGACAGTCCGCCCGCGCCATCCAATCCGAACAGGCACTGCGCGTAACTCGAAAGAGCCACCACTACCAGCACCGTCATCGCCATGAAAGCTTCCGCCGGCAGCGCCAGTCCGGCGATGCGGTAAGCGCTCATCGAGAGACTTAGTAACAAGGCGCAGTAAAAGTCCAGTGTGGAGAGCATCTCGCGCAGATTCTTGCGCATCAGTTGATCGAGCGGCCCGGGGAAATGCGGAACCCGCCGCCACAGGGCCGATCCCGATGGCAACGGCAGCTCCGAAATCGCAAAGCCGGCGGCGAACAGGCCCGCGGCCAGTGCCCACAGCCCCACCGTCACGCTGCCGTGTGCCGCCCACAGCGCCAGCGCGGCGATCACCCACGTCATCGGATTGACCCATGGGCTCACGGCGCGCAACAGCCAGTACTCCCGCCGTTCCAGCGGCCAAAGCGCCAGCCGCGACGCCGGAATCTTGCGCAACGGGTCGGTGCTCAGCGGAAACAGAACCACCAACCCCATAATCAGAAACAGGAACGTCCCGGCCTTGCCCAGGAACAGCACCGCGACCAGGAAGAAGTTATTGCCGGCCAACGATCCGAACGATTTCTCGCCGCGCTGAAACGCCCGCGCCAGCGCCCTCAGGATGGCGACGAGCCGAGCCATTCCAGTTCCTCCACCACTGGCGATTCCACTAACTCGAAGTAATGCGCCTCGAGCGACCGCGGTAACTCGTCGGGGGGCGAGTTCCACACGATCTTACCTTTGCGGATCATCACCACCTGCGTGGAGATCTCCTCCGCCACCGAAAGAATATGCGAAGTCAAGAACACCGTGACGCCGCGGCGCGCCACCGATTGCAGCAGGTCGCGCATGATGCGCGAGGTAACCGGGTCGACCGCTTCGAACGGTTCGTCCAGAAGGAGCACGCGCGGATTGGGCAGCAGCGCCATGGCGAAACTGGTCTTCTTGCGCATCCCGTGCGAGCAGGACGAAGCGAAGGTGTGCCGTCCGTGTTCCAGGCTGAGGGCGTGCAGCAACTGGCTGGTGCGGCGATGCGTCTCCCGGCGGTCCAGCCCGTAGACCGCGCCGGTGAGCAGCAGGTGCTCTTCCACCGTCAGGTCGTCAAACAGCCCCAGATCTTCCGGCAGCACGCCGATGAGCCGCTTCAACGCCAAAGGATTGGCCGCCGCGTCCAAGCCGCACACTTGCACCGTTCCCGACGACGGCGGAAGCAGCCCGGTGAGCATTTTGACGGTGGTGGATTTACCAGCGCCGTTGGGGCCTAGAAAGGCGCAGATGCCGCCGGCGCTCACTTCCAGGTTGAGATTGTCCACGGCGGTGAAATCGCCATAACGGCGCGTCAGATTGCGGCAGGAGATCATCCTCTCTATTGTGCCCGGTTGGGCGCCAGTCGCGAAACTGGTAAAATTCTCGTCACAAATCCGCCATGGACATCGTTATAGGAGTTGTGCAGCCCGCGGAGGAGATCGCGCTGGACCAGGTACCGTGGTTCGACGCCCTGTTCCACGCCCACTATCCGCGCGTGGTGGGAATGCTGGGGCGGCTGATGGGCGATCGCGGACAGGCCGAAGAGATCGCGGCCGACGTGTTTTGCAAGCTGGCCCGGCAGCGCGCCGAGCGGGACGGCGACGGTCTCACCGCGTGGCTCTACCGGGTGGCGATCAACGCCGGGCTCGACGCGGTACGTTCCAACACCGGCCGCAAGTGGCGCGAAGAGGCGGCCGGGTCCGGGAGTCTGCGCACTGCGGCGCCCGGAGCGCTCGACCAACTGTTGCAACAGGAGCGCTGTGCGCGGGTGCAGGACGTGCTGGCCGCGATGAAGCCGCGCGACGCGCAACTGTTGTTACTACGCGCAACCGGCTGCGCATATCGCGAACTGGCGCAGGCCCTGGGGATTCAAGCCGGGTCGGTGGGGACCTTGCTGGCGCGGGCGGAAGCGGAGTTTGAACGCAGGTACCGTTCCCGGTACGGAGATGACGTATGAAGCGATGTTGGCCGGACGGCGATCTGCGGGCATTTCGGGATGGCGAGCTGCCGCGGGAGCGGCAAGAGCGGATCGCCGGGCACCTGGAAGCGTGCGGCGCATGCGGCGCGCGATATCGGGAATTGTCCGAGCGGGCGGCGCGAGTTTCGACTTTGATGGCGATGCTTCAGGAAACCGCGCCGACATCCGCGATACCCATCTTGCCGGCGCGGGCGCACCATGGGCGGCAGTGGGCGGTAGCGGCGCTCTCGCTGGCGGCCGCGATGGCCGTCGGGTTCGTGGTGCTGCCCAAGCGCGACATGGTGCGGCCCACGCCCGTCGCCAAAGCTCCGGCGCCCGTCGCGCCTGTCGTGCCGGTGGCGCCCGTGGAGACGGCCGCGGTCCCGGCGCGTCCCGTAGCGCGGCACGCCGCAACGCGCCGTCCGGCATTGCGCGAGGATTTTCTGCGGCTGGACGACGAGCCCCTCGAAACCGGCACGGTGGTGCGCATCGGCGCGGAAAACGGCGACGTGCAGGCTGACCTCATCCTAGGCCCGGATGGACGGGCGCACGCGATCCGGATAGTTAGTAATCGGTAAGTGGAAAGAAGGAGATGAAAATGAATCGACTTACGGCAGCAACAGCGGCACTTACTCTATTAGCGTCAGGGGCGTTGGCGCAGAACGTCACGGTCCCGAGAAAGGCGATAAACCCCAACGTGATGGGGAAAGTAGTGAAGGGCGCGCCCTATTCGGCCGATGAAATTACCGAGTCGCTACAGGTGCTGGCCGATGGCACGCGCATCGGCAACCAGCGCCAGGTCACCGTCTATCGCGATGGCGAAGGGCGCGTACGTCGAGAGAGCCCCACCGAAATCACGATCTTCGACCCTGTGGCCAACCTCAGCTACTCGCTCAATCCGAAGACCATGACGGTGGTGAAGACATCGCTGGGCCAAGCCTCCTACGGGGTCATGTCGGCCGACGCTCCCGAGAAGTTCAAAATATACTTTAGCGCCAGTGGCCCCACACCGAGCCCAGCCGCGGACGCTAATCCGGCAGAAGCGCAGGCCAAGACGCAGTTGATGGCCGCCTCGCTCGACAAACTCAAAGCGGAGTTGGCCGCCTCGGAAAACGGCACCATGATTGTGGATGGGGATCCGGCGAATGGCCAGGCGGCTAAAGCTTTGAAAGAGCAATTGTCCGTCGCCATGGAGAAGCTCGCCGCAGGCGGCGCCGCCGCGCCAGTCAAGACGGAAACTCTCGGCCAGCAGATCATGCAGGGATTGACCGCCGACGGTACCCGCACCACTTCGGCCATCGAAGTGGGCGCGATCGGCAACGACCGGCCCATCCAGGTGGTCTCGGAGCGCTGGTACTCCGCCGAATTACAGACTGCGGTAATGACCAAACGCACCGACCCGCGATCGGGGGAAGAAACCTTCCGTCTGACAAACGTGCATCGCGGTGAACCCGGCGCCGACCTCTTCCTTCTACCGCCGGGCTATCAACTCGCCCCACAATTCTTCCAACTCACCCCCAAGAAAGAGGAGTAAGTCTAACAGAGTGCGGCCCAACACTTAAGTCACCGGGCCGCGACCGCTCCCTCACCGAGCCGCGACCGTGAGGGAGCGGAGTGCCCGTGCATATCGAGTGGCACTCCGCTCCCTTGAAAAACCGGCTGCCAACGAGCGAGAGATTCGCCATCTCTTCGCCGCAGCCGGTTTTCATCGCCTTTTGTGGCCCGCCGCGCCATAATGGCACTCGCTTGAAGACACGGGGGAAAAGCAGCGAAAACGCCACGCCCGGCGACCGCACACGACCAGCAAAGACCAAAGCGTGCGCCCGCATCGGGCGTCTTCATCACCTTTGGTGGCCCGCAGGGCCATGGGGCACTACTTGACAGTCGCGGCTCGGTGAGAGGCCTTCGCACAGAGTCGCCGTTACCCTTTCGCCACCACCATCATCTTGCCTACGCCGTCCCTATAATTCCCCGCAATCTCAAACGCCTCCGCGACATTCTCCAGACTCCGCCGATGCGTCACCAGCGGAGCGAACCACGCGGTGCGCTCCACCAGCATTTCCAGCGCCGCCGGCGATTCGTCGTTCGACCGCCGCACATTGAAAAGCGTCACTTCCTTGCGCCGCATGCTCGAAGTGTCGAACGGCGCCAGCGCTCCGGAGTGAATCCCCGTCAACACCACGCGCCCCGCATGGCACACCGCGCGGATGGCCTGGTTGACGGTCTGCTCCGCGGCCGCGCAGTCGAAAGCGCAATCCACGCCGCGCCCGCCCGTGTCGGCGGCGATCTGCTTCACTGCGTCCACCGCCGCGGGGTCGACCGCCGCGTCCGCGCCCAGGTGCAGCGCCAGTTCGCGACGGTGCGCCAGCGGATCCACCGCCCAGATGCGCCCCACGCCCGCCACCTTCAGGCTCGCGATGGTGAGCAGCCCGATCGCGCCGGCGCCGAACACCGCCACCGTCTCGCCCGCCCGCGGCGCAGCCAGTTTCAGCGAGTGCAGCGCCACCGCCAGAGGCTCTACCAGCGCCGCCAGTTCCATCGACAGTCCCGGTGGGATGGCCAGCAGATTGACCGGTGGCAGATTCACGAATTCGCGGAAGAATCCCGGCAGGCCGGGGTTGCTCAAAAAACGTATATTGGCGCAAATGTTATGGCGCCCCGCGCGGCAATATTCGCAGTGGTAGCAGTAGAGGGCCGGCTCCAGCGCCGCGCGATCGCCCACCGACCATCCGGTGACGCCCGCACCCACTCGCACCACCGTGCCGGCCGGTTCGTGCCCCAATACCATGGGGAATACGGACGGCGTGTCGCCCACCGCGCCCTCGCTATAGACGTGCAGGTCGGATCCGCAGACCCCCACGGCGTCCACGCGGACCTGTATCTCCCCCCTGGCGGGAGGGGCGATTTCTTGTTCCACCAGGCGGAATTGGTGGGGTGCGATCAGTTCGGCTGTCATCATAGAGAGGGCTAAACCCATTGTAAGATAGCCCCGATGTAAGATATGCATAGATGCAGAATTTTCGCCAGTTCGAAGCCGGCCCGGACCCCTTCGGCCGCAAATTCCAAGTCCTGTTCAAGTGGCTGCAGACCGCCATCTCCATTCGCCACTCCGACACCGTGGACGTGAAGTTCGTCCTCCACGACGAAAACGGCGGCCGCACCGAGAAGACCATCGCCCTGCCCCACGCCGCGCTGCTCGCAGTAAGCCGCGAAACCAGCCGCACGATGGACGACCCCTGGTGCTCGCGCCTGGCGGAGTTGCACCTTCTCCATCTGGTGGAAACCGGCGAGGACATGGAGAAGGACTTGGTCACGGTCACGCTGCCCGACTTGAAACGCTACGCCGGCCAGCTTGTAACCTTGGGCGGATGAGCCGTTCTTCTTCCCGGGGAGCCGCGCCTGTCGGAAGCTGCAACGCAGCGTCCGTCCCGGAAGAGCGCCGAGAGGAGTCTCAGTACCGCGGACACGAGCAGAGGACGGTCCCTGCCGGGAACGTCTGTGCCACACCACACGGCGGGCGGTGACAAATGCCCGCTAAAGCTCCAGCAGCATTTCTCTCCTCCGACCCGGCGAACGGCCGTCTGGTTCGCGCACTCTTGCGCCGGCTCCCGCCGCTCGCCGGCGCGCCCATCCGCATCGAGACCGCCCGCCGACTCCGCGACCGCCGGGGCCCGGTCCACGCCGGCTCGTTCCTCCGCGAACGCCGCATCAACTTCGATTGCACACGCTCCGAGTTTCCACGCATTTTCGTGCATGAGATCTTCCATTTCGTCTGGCTGCGCGCCGGCAATCCAATGCGGCACTCCTACGAAGCGCTGCTCGCAACCGAGTTCGCCGCCCGCGCCCGCGGAGAGCTGGGATGGTCCGCGGAGTGGCGCAAACAGGCGCTCGAAACCCGCGACGTCCGCCTGCGCAGCCGCCGCTGGCGCGAATATTGCTGCGAGAGTTTCTGCGACACCGCCGCCTGGCTCTACGCGGGCGTGGCGCGCCACCCGGAGTTCACTCTCGCCGCCCGATTTCGCGGCCGCCGCCGCGCCTGGTTCCGAAAGACTGTCGGGAACCGGGAATTGCCGGTATAATCGATACAGGAACTATCTGTGTCTGCCCTTCGTGTCACCGCCGCATTGGCCACCGCGCTCCTTCTGGGCTGCTTTCTCCAAGGCTGCGCCTCCGATCCGTTCACTGTCAGGGCCGCCAGCGTCAAGCCGGATAAAGACCGGCACATCGCTCCCGACTTCGCACTGAAAGATGCCGACGGTAAGACCGTGCATCTGGCCGACTACAAGGGCAAGGTGGTGCTGCTGGATTTCTGGGCTACCTGGTGCGGGCCGTGCAAGATCGAGATCCCCTGGTTCATGGACATCGAGCGCCGGAAGAAGGACAAGGGTTTCGAAGTGCTCGGCGTGGCCATGGACGACAACGGCTGGGAAGATGTGAAGCCGTTTCTAGCAGAGTTGAAGGTGAACTACCGGGTAGTGATCGGCGACGACGCAACATCCAACGCGTACGGCGGCGTGGAATCGCTGCCGACGACGTTTCTGATCGACCGGGAAGGAAAAATCGCCGCAATTCACATAGGACTTGCGGGCCGAAAGGATTTTGAAGATGGTGTCGAAGAGCTCTTACGGGAGACGGCTAACGCGCCTGTTTCCGCTGACGCTGGCGCTATGCCTGCCGCTCGTGTGGCCGCAAAGCACTAGCGAGCGCCTCACGGTCGGGCAGCCGCATAAAGTTGTCGGCAAGCGGAACGACGCGGTGCAGACCAGGATTCCGGTGTCGATCCTGGAGGGCTATCACGTCAACAGCAACACGCCTTCCGACGAATATCTGATTCCCCTGACAGTCACGTGGACTTCGCTGGGTGCGCTCGAAGGCGCCAAGGTAACCTTCCCGAAGCCGTCTAGCGAAAAGTACGAGTTTGCCGACAAGCCGCTATCGGTGTTCACGGGCAACATTGAGCTGACCGCGAACTTCAAGGTGTCGGCCACAGCCGCCGCCGGTCCCGGCATCGCTTCGGGCAAGTTGAAGTACCAGGCGTGCAGCAACAAGGCTTGCTTCCCGCCGAAGGTTATCGAAATCAGCGTCCCTTATCAGGTGCAGTAAGGCAGCAGCGGGACGAGCGCGTCGTCCCCAGAGGGGCCCCAGGACTACGGACCGGTAGTCCTCCCGATTCCGACTCGTAAGACGGTAGTCTTCAACTCTCCGGAACGGGCCCATTTCGGGCAAGGGCGTTGGCAAGCGGATTTTCGGACTAACGCCGACGTTTCGTTCCGGATCCAACTATCGAGACGTCCCGCCGCTGGACAATGCGGACGAGCGCCGGTGAAAGACGTACCGACCTGTGCCGGAGCGCCATCTTTGATCCGCAAGTATAATGAGGGTTGGCCCTGGAGTTCGAGTGGGATCCGCGAAAGGCCGCGGGAAATCTCGCCAAGCACAAAAGTATCGTTCGAGGAGGCGGCGACGGTCTTCGGCGATCCATTAGGTAGAATTGTGGCTGATTCGCGCCATTCAGCCGTAGAGGAGCGGTTGGTATTGTTGGGCATTTCTAAACAACGTCGTTTGCTTGCAGTCATGTACATCGAGCGCGCAGAGACGGTTCGCATCATCAGCGCCCGACAGGCCACACGCCCAGAGAGAAGAGATCATGAAGAAATCCCTCAGTAAAGGCGTGCCCGCCGATCGTGTCGACGCCGACGAGATTCTTCCGGAGTACGACTTCAAGCGCGGCGCGCCCAACAAGTTCGCATCCCGGTACGCTGCGGGAAGCGCCGTTGTAGTCCTGGAGCCCGATGTTGCCGCCGCCTTCCCCAGTTCAGGGGAAGCGAATGAGGCCTTGCGCGCACTGGCGGGAATCATACAGAAACATCGTCACCGCCGGACAGTCTCACGGCGCAGTCTTTAAGACGCCGGCGCGATCCGGCGGCCGCCCCTCCGGGAGGAACGAGAGAACTCCAGCGCTCATCCGGATGTCTGGCGGCGCACCCAGAAAGCGGGCGGCCACAAGCCGACTTGTGGGGAGTAAGTCATCACCGGCCTTTTCAGGAACCGATCCCGTGCCGGTTTCGGTGACGGGCGAGAACGAAATCCCGCAGCCGGGTTGACAAATAGAAGCCGCTCGCTTCCAGCCGAGCGAGCGTCGAGGGAAGATCGGAGAGCAATCCAACGACATCGGCTCTCTCCAGCACACCTAAGGTGCCGGTAACCGGCAGATTGCGGCGGAGAGCAAACGAGCGTCCTTCACGGTCATCCATCAGGAGCAAATCTGCCCTTAATTCTGACGCGAGTTGGATTGCCTCCCGCTCACCGGGATCCAGGGCATCGAGATCTGGCTCATTTGAGACGACGGAATGCGAGGAACGCACGTCAAGCCAGTCGGGAGGAGTCCCCAGCCATGTCTTGACCAGTAGAGGAGTGGCTTCAGCCTGCAATTCGGCCCAAACCGCCCCCGGCACAATCACGGTTCCATACAGTTTGGGCAGGAGTTCTGCCTCGCCAATCGCGATCAAGTGGCGCAAGGGTGTTGTGTCGGAGACGACGATCATCCGCGCTTGGACCTACGATTCGAATCCGCCAACTCCTGGAGCGCCGCTTCCCGGTCGAGCTCGGCCGGATCGAAATCGAACACAGGGATGCCGTGCGATCCAAGGAACTCCTGCGCTTCCCAGCGGGTCGCAAACCCTAGTAGCCGGCGGACTTGCGCGAGGCTGAGCAGCCCCTGCCGGTAGCCATCGAGTGCGAGGTTCTCGGTGAGATGCCGCGACAAGTCACCCCACCGCCCCTCCAGGGCGTTTCGCACATCTTCCGGCATATCAATGGACAACGCCACTCTGCTTCCATTATGCAATACCTTCATCCCTTGGTTTTCGAGATAGGCGAAGTTTTGGCTTGCCGCTGGTCATCGGGAATTGGGAGCGGATGTGACGTTTTGGCAGCGTCGGGACTCCAACGAGAGTAACCTCGATCGGTTCGACCGACGGCTCTCCAGATGCAAGGCGACTTCCGGGGGGTATTCGGTCGTGGAAAGTCAGCTCTGTCCGAGCGGCCGACAATACGCTCGGGAAGCCGATCTCGGCGACTCAGGCCAGCAGGAGCCGCTCAGGCCGTATAAGTTGAGTTTATGGGGTTTCAGGCAAACGTCTTGAAGGTGGATCGCTTCCCCTGGCGATGGGGCTGTCGAGCGCCATATCGTCACCGAGGAACTTTACCGCTGGAACAACGCAAACGCAGTTTCACGCGGGTTGATGCTCCATCCCGTTAAGTGGGAGACACATAGCTCCCCGCAGATGGGCGCTCATCCGCAAACGATCCTCAACGAGCGTCTCCTGCTTGACGCTGATATCGTTGTGGGCGTCTTTGGCGCGCGTGTCGGGACAGCGACCGCGGACTACATCAGCGGGAGTGTGGAGGAAATCAAGAGGCATGTCGCGGCTGGGAAGCTGGCGATGCTGTATTTCTCACACATTGCCGTCGATCCGAACTCGATTGACCAGACCCAGTGGGCAGCGTTGCAGCAGTTCAAAGAAGAGTGCAAGACTGGAGGCTTATACGCTGAGTATGCAACCCACGAGCAGTTCCGAGTAGATTTCGGGCAGCACCTCGCGATCGAGCTCAACAGGCCACAATACCGATGGCTGATCCGGCCAAATGAGACTGTCGAGCCACACGACCCTGAACTAGGCGACAACGAAAGGAACCTCCTGATCGCTGCGGCCTCCGACCAGAACGGACGGGTCATGGCCGGAAGAACAATGGGTGGCTTCTTTGTCCAAGCAAACAACACGAGCTTCGTGGATCCCTCCCCGCGCTCTGAAGCTTTGTGGAAGCGTGTCCTAAAACGGCTCTCAGCGCTCGGTTACCTTGAGCAGACGAGCCAGGACTTCTACGAGGTGACCGACGAGGGCTTTGCTCGCGCCGACAAGGAAACCGCCGCCGCTCACCTTGAGATATCGCTATCGTTCGTGGGCGCCCCGGACAAGCAAATGCTTTCCGTCGTCGCCAATAGGCCAATCACACCCAAGAAACTAGATTTCCTGATGTCGTCGGAAGCGTGCATCGCCAGCACGGATCTAGATGAGGCGACGGCGGGCTCTCCGATTGTGATCCCACTCGATCTACAAAAGGTAGCGGAGCTATTCAACGCGCCGCGCCCGGACAAGAACTATTCGGATCACGCGGGACCAGCTGCGCTGCGATTGGTATTTATGTCGAACGGTCGCCGATGTGAAGTCGTGCTGCCGATCTTTCTTGAGCTCGTCTATATCAGCAACACGCAATGGATAAAACTGTCTGGCTCGAAGACATTCACGTTGACGTAGCCGGGGGTCCGATTCGAGCACGTTGCTCTGCGAGTGCGGGTCGCCGCCTCACGCCTGACCAGCCGTTAGGCTCGGGCCTACGCCGAGACGCCCCCTTTCCACCCCCGAACGCACCAAAATGAGCCTGGAGCCCGGTTGTGGAGAATTGGCGGACGGCCCTCCGGCCGGAATACGCGCCACTCGGAAAGAGATCCCGGGAGCAAGCCTGCCCCGGGTTAGTAACGAGAAACGCCCTAGCTTACCGCGACACTTGAACTGTTCCTGGCCGACGAGAGAAATGCCATTCAAACTCAATGTGGTCACGGAATTCCGGGGACCCGAGTCGCGTACCGTATCGCCTATGGGGATCCGCCCCACCATGCAATCCCAAAGGGTCACCCCTTCAGAAACTGCCCGATCGACCGCGTCGCCTGGCGAATCCGCTGATCGTTTTCCACCAGCGCAAAGCGCACGAATCCCTCGCCTAGCGGCCCGAAGCCGATTCCCGGCGAGACCGCCACCTGCGCCTTCTCCAGCAGCAGTTTGGCGAATTCCAACGATCCGCCTTTGCGAAATCGCTCCGGCAGCGGCGCCCACACGAACATCGACCCGCGCGGCTTCTCCACCGGCCAACCGGCGCGCTTCAACCCGTGCACCAGCACATCGCGCCGCTTCTGATACGTGGCGCAAATCTTCCTGGTGTCTTCCTCGCACTCCCGCAACGCGATGATGGAAGCGATCTGAATCGGCTGGAACACTCCATAATCCAGATAGCTCTTAATGCGCGCCAGCGCCGCGATCATCCTCTGGTTGCCGACGCAGAAACCCACCCGCCAGCCCGCCATGTTATAGCTCTTGGAGAGCGAAAAAATCTCCACCGCGACGTCTTTCGCGCCTTCCACCTGCAGAATGCTGGGCGCCTGATAGCCGTCGAAACCCAGGTCCGCATACGCAAAATCGTGCACGATCATAGTGCCGTGCTCGCGCGCCAGCTCCACAATCTCCTTGAAGAAATCCAGGTCCACGCACGTCGTCGTCGGATTGTGCGGGAACGAGAGCAGCAACATTTTGGGCTTCACCGTGTTGGTCCGGTAGAGGTCCTTCAGCCGCCCGAGAAACGTGGCCGCGTCGGGCATCGGCAGCATGCAGCCGTGGCCTTCCGCCATCAACACGCCGTACTGATGGATGGGATAGGCCGGGTTGGGCGAAACCACCGTATCGCCCGGCCCCACCGTGGCGAATAGCAGGTGCGCCAGCGCGTCCTTGGCGCCGATGGTGACGATGGCCTCATTATCGGCGTCGATCTCCACCCCGTAATTATTCTTGTAACGCGCGGCGATTTCCTCGCGCAGCCGGGGAATGCCGCGCGACTGCGAATAGCGGTGATTCCTGGCATTGCGCGCGGCCTCGATCAGTTTGTTGACCACCACCCGCGGCGTCGCGCCGTCCGGGTTCCCCATCCCCAGATCGATCACGTCGATCTGCGCCGCCCGCGCCTTGGCGCGCATCTCGTTGATCACCGCGAACACGTAGGGCGGCAGCTTCCGAATGCGATAAAAATCCTGCGACTCTTCCGGCATTGCTTTTATTCTACGACGGACGCACGCGCGCTACTTCTTATGCAGCGCCGCCTCGGCCCGCCGGTCCGCCGCCGCGCCCGCCAAATCGCCGATGGCCTCCCGCGCATGCGCGCGATTCAGGTAGGCCGGCCCAAAACGGGGGTCGATGCTCAGGGCTTTATCGAAATCCGCCAGGGCCGTGTTGTATTGTTTGCGGCGAAGGTAGATAGCCCCTCGCCCGGAGAGAGCGAGCACCGCGTCCGGCTTCAATTCCAGGGCCCGCTGGAACTCGACCAATGCCTCCGGGTCGCGCTTCAAACGCACCAGACAGCCGCCCCATCCCACATACGCATGGACCATCTTCGGATCCAGGCGAACGGCTTCCGAAAAGTCCTGGATGGCCATTTCAAACTGCTCCAAGTGCTGGCGGGCGGCTCCCCGGTTGTTGTAGGCCGGGGCAGAATCGCGGCGCAGCGAGATAGCTTTCGTAAAAGTCTGAATGGCGCCCGGATAGTCGTTCGCCTTGACCTGCTGCTGGCCTTGTTGCATCGCCAGCGTGAACGGCGATGGAGCAGCGCCGGTCTTCGGCTCCGGCGGCAAGGGCGGTAATTCCACTTCCTCCACCGGTTCGGGCGCCGCGACCGGCTTTGGAACCGTGGACGGGGGCGTCGCTGCCGGCGGCGGGGAAACGGCCTTGGGCGGTTCAGCTTTGGGCGGCTCAGCTTTGGGCGGTTCGATCTTCGCCGGCTCGGATACCACCCTGGGCAACTCCACCGGATGGACTTCGGGCTTGCTCTCCGTCTCAGGCTTGCTCCCGGTCTTTGGCTCGACCACCGGCTCCGCGACCGCCTTTTTCTTCTTGGGGACTGGCGTCGCGGCCGGGGCAGAAGGCGTGACCGCGGCAACCGCGGCAGGCGGCGGCGGAGGAGTCCGATTCCACGGCTTCCAGATCACCGCGGCCAGCGCACCACCCAACACCAACACGGCAATTGCAGCCACCACCACCGCCGCTCGGGAATTCCCGGCGGGCTCGGCAACTGCCACGGGTCGCGGCGAAGCGACCGTCGTCTGGCCAGTCGGCGCCACCGCCACCGGCACCGCAACCGGGGGAGCCAGCGGAGCGGTGGGTGCATCGGAGAAGGCTTGCGCCAGCGCGCCGGCGAATTCGCTGCACGTGGCGAAACGCTCGCCGGGTTTCTTGGCCAAAGCCTTCGCCAGCACCGCGTCCACGCCTCGCGGAAGGGCCGCGTTTCGCGTGCAGGGCAGCATCGGCGTCTCGTGGACAATCTTGTATGTCAAGGTGGCGATGCTATTAGGACCGAATAGCGTACTGCCGGTCATCATCTGGTACGCCACCACGGCCAGCGCAAATTGGTCCGCCCGCCCGTCCAACTCTTCGCCCAGAATCTGTTCCGGCGCCATGTACTCTACTGTTCCCATCACCATGCCGGTGGGCGTGCAGGTACGCGTATCGGTGATGCGCGCGATCCCGAAATCCATGATCTTGGCGGTGCCGGCAGAGTCGATCATGACGTTACCCGGTTTGATGTCGCGATGGATCACTCCCCGCGCATGCGTATAGTCCAGCGCGTCCGCCATCTGGCGCAGCACTCTCAGGATGGTGGCCGCATCGGGCGCAGGACCCGCCTTGAGCCGCGCCGCCAGGCTGTCGCCTTCCACGTACTCCATCACCACATAGGCCCGTGCGCCGTCTTCAAAAACGTCGTAGACGGCGACGATGTTCGGGTGCTTGAGCACGGCCGCGGCGCGGGCATCGCGCAGCAAGCGGGTGCGCAGGAATTCCCGTTCTTCGGGGTCGTCCACCCCGAGGTCCACCGTCTTTACCGCCACCTGGCGGTTCAGCATCGGGTCCGAGGCGAGGTAAACCACACCCATGGCCCCTCGTCCCAGTTCGCCCAATACCGTGTATCTGCCAAACGTCTGGCTCATTGTCCGTCCGATCGATTATACTCGCGCCCGGCTGGCAATTTCCGTTATGATATCGCACTCCGAGAGCCGGGGCATCGCTTGCACTCCTGCCGACGTGCGGTCTCGACCCTGTGTCAAACCGCGAGGAAGGAATTTGGGGTGAGTCCTCGTTTGGCTAATTGCCTCTCCGCTCCCTAACGGCGGAATCCCTGAAAGCTGAACGCTGACCGCCGAAAGCTGGCCGCTGAAAGCTGGCCGCTGAAAGCCGACCGCTGAAAGCCGACCGCTGAAAGCTGACCGCTGAAAGCCGACCGCTGAAAGCCGACCGCTGAAAGCCGACCGCTGAAAGCTGACCGCCGAAAGCCGACCGCTGAAGCCGACCGCCGAACGCTGAACGCCGACCGCTGAACGCCGACCGCTGACCCCTGAAAGCTTGCGCCATTCTCAATAGGCCGCGGCGATCTGCTTGCGAACGAAAGCCAGATCGCGTTTGATGGCGTCGAGTTCGCCGGCCGGACTGTGATCCACCGGCAGCGAGACCGGTCCCGCGAACCGCGCCTTAGCCAGCGCCGCGAAGAACCTGGCAAAGTCCACTACCCCTTCGCCTAACGGGCAGGGCTTCGGCTGGCGTGCACCGTCAGCCGGCTGGTCCCACCTAAAATCGCGCACCGTCACCATCTTGAGCCGCGGGAGCGCCACCGCCAAGGGCGCGTCGAACCCCGCCGCGCCGCCTTCCCTGATGGCGTAGCCCACGTCGAAATCGTAGCCCACCCATCGCGGGTCGATCGGCCGGATCACGCGGTCGATGTCGGCCACCGCCGCACCCTCCGCGCCCTCCATGTAATTATGGATTCCCATCGCCATCTTGCAGGCGCGCCCCAACTGCGCCAGGCCGGCGACGTCCCGCTGCACAAACGGAAGCTGTGTCTCGATCTCCACCGACCCGGTGAATTTCCAATGGCCCGGACGGAAGAACGGCACCCCGATGTAGGTGGCAAGGCCCAACACCTGCTCGGAGTCTTTGTCCTGCAGGGTGGTGAGCCCGGTGGTGAGCATGGGGACATCCAGCCCATGGCCGGTCAAGGCCTCCAGCGCCGGCATCAGGGTGTAATCGGCGTTTTCCGGTTGGACGTGCCCGCCGTGCTCCACCGAAAGGTCCACGCCGTCGAAGCCCAGCCCTTGCACGATCATGGGGAGATCGATGTAGCCGATCTTGACCAGCACGCGCGAATAGAGGCAGACCGCCGGAGTGATCCGCGGCCGCATGGCCCCGGCCCGCGCCTGCGCCGCCTCTGCCCGAGGGCGCGCCGCGGCGCCGGCCGCCATTCCCGCCAGGAGTTGTCGTCGCGTGAGCGCCATGGGAGTCTACTCGCGGGGTTTGTTCGCGGCGGAAGCCAGCGCCTGTTGGATCACCGGCTCGCGGTCGCCCTTATCCCAGCTCTGTTGGACTTGCGCATCCGTGAGCCCAGCCACGCGTCCCAACAGCACGAATGGCGGCTGTGCGTAGCGGAGCGTCTTCCAGCGCGCCATCTCCGCCAGGGACGGCAGCGCCCGTTGGCGGATCAGGTCCAGCACCGGGGCGCTCTTCCCGGCGGTGAGGACCAACAGCGCCTTGGTGGATTCCACCCGGTCGCTCAGCACCACCGAGTCCAATAACTCCACGAACCTCGCGGATGAAACGTGGATGCCCAGCGCGGGCGTCCGCCGCCCCACTGCCGCGATGGCGGCGAGCGACCGCGCGGCGTTGGTGCGAACTCCTTCGTCGGGATCCTGGAGGGCGAAGAGCAGGTCGTCCACCACGGCCCGCTTGTCGGTCGCGTAGCCGATCACGGTTGCCGCGGCCGCGCGTTCCTCGGCATCCGCGCCGGTGCGCAGTTCCGCGCGGAGCAGGAGTGTGTGTCTGGCGGCGAAGGCGCGGAAGCGGATCTCGTCGCCGTGCACCGTGGGGTCGGCCGCGGGCGCGGGTATCGCGCTGGCGCTCTGGCTGGCGGCGCCGTTCAACTCCGCCCGCAAGAGCGCGCCCTCATACTCGCGGTACTGAGTCATCAAGTCCGGCGGTAAAGTGGATTTCCCCGAGGGCGGCTCATGGAATGTGGCAGCCGGTGCGCCACTTTCCTCGATGCCGATGAACAGTGCGACGCGATTCCCTTCGCAGCAGACCGTCTGCACGTGTGCGGCATCCACTCCCGGAATGCTGGCGATCTGGCCTTCCAGATCGCCGCGGGACGCCGGAACCGAATCGCCGGACGCCAGGTGCGCGGCGGCGAGGATTTGTTCCGCGGGTATCTTGCGGAGGCCGTAGAAATCGATGTCGCCAATGTGCGGCAGTTGTGCCGGGGCGGCACACACCAACACTACGCCCGCAAGCATTCGCGTCGCATGATTCAGACGTGCCACCTACCTCCGATGTTGCGCGGAAACCTATGAGTTCGCTTGCTTTTGCGCAAGCGGCCCGATCACCGGCAGGACCACGATTTTCCCCTGGTACGCGGAAAATATCAGGTACAGCCAGAGCACGAAAAAGGCCAGTCCGAACAGCGGCCAAAGCACCCCCGTGACCAGACCGAAAAACCCGAACATTGCGAGCATCAGCCGGAAAACGATGCCGAACACGATGTACAGCCCAATCACGACTACGTGAAAGAAGATCGACTGGAACGCGTGGAATCTAATCGCCCGGTTCTTGCTGTACGGCTCCAACACCAGGAAGATGATTCCCGTCACCAGGCCGAGGGCGTAGCATAGCGCCGATGCGACATTATCCGCCATGGGCGCGGAGACCGGAGCCACCAACGGGCCGGAGGACGGAGGCGGCGCAACGGCCCCTCCTGTCACGATCGCCGCGCCACATTTCGGGCAGAACTTTCCTTCTACTTGGGAACCGCAACTTGCGCAAAACGGCATGAAACCTCCTGCGCGCACTCTACAGGTACGCGTTACAATTTGCAAGTCCTTCTCAAGACGGTTGTGACGGAGGACCCAAAAACACCGGCGGAATCAACGCTCCGACCGCGGCTCCGGCGATCAGCGCCCAGTTGCCCACCCCCAGGAACGACACCAGCAATCCAACCAGCGAGCCGATTCCCGCCCCTACTATCACCAGCATGATCCTTTTTCCCATAGCGATGAGCGACACTCCTACACTAGCGCCTTGGGGCGCGCTTTGGGAATTTCGGCCGCCGTTGGCGCCAACTTGGCGGCTTGGGAGTTTATTCGGCCAATCATGATGCGCGCGCGGCGTTAACTTGCCTGGAATGTGGCGCGTGCACAGATTGGGCCGAATAAATGCGCAAAAACCGGCCAAACTGCTTGATTCTAAGTCGCTTACGCTGGGATTTAGGTTCAGGCAGATTTGGCCGGTTTTTTTTATGTGTTACGCCAAGGGGGCGTTCGGTGGCTTCGGGACGGCGGGACAGCCAAACACACGGCGACGCCGTGGGCCTTTGCTCACAATACCTCTCAAATGATCCGGGTAAATCCCCTAGTACCGGTTCTGATCGCCTCCACGAAATCCGCCTTGACTGACTGGCCGGGTCACCATATACTCCTTGCTATCAAGGAGCCGTTATGAAGAAAATGACGTTCCTGATCTGCTGGCTGGCTTTACCCGCGGCGGCAGACCTCTATAACAACACCAATCTGACGGATGCCTCGACTGGCATCGGTCCCCTCTACAGTTGCGGTCCGGGCGGCTGCATACAGGGCGTCGGCATCCCGTTCGACGACGTACTCGTGCCCTTGACGCGTGACCCTGGTGGCGCGCCTCTTGACATTCGGGAGGTTACCGTCGGGATTAGCGGAATCCCAGGTGACCAGGTCTCGTTCGCACTTTGGACCTTTCCCGTTTTGCCTGACGGCTCGCCCACCTTACCGGCGCAACAAATCGCTACCGCCAGCGTCATGATAGGCCTGACCTCATTCCAAGACGTCACGTTCGGCAACGGATCCTCTACTCTTTTCAAGGTCCAACCCACTGCTGTCCGGCTAGAAGTCGAATAGAATCAATTGGTTGCTGACATCGAGTAAATCGTTATCGGAGTCGGACGCTTGCAGTGCCTGTAAAATGGGCGTTTTTTCGAAAAGCGTCACGCTC
>Ga0182018_10000627_pt1 | contig 44523 bp, 31 predicted proteins | sample 812P2MmetaG_FD_120490 | JGI IMG/M metagenome (GOLD analysis project Ga0182018, IMG submission 120490) | Permafrost microbial communities from Stordalen Mire, Sweden - 812P2M metaG | ecosystem: Environmental > Terrestrial > Soil > Wetlands > Permafrost | place: Sweden: Stordalen | collected... | reverse complement strand
TGTTGGAAGCCGCCAGCATCGCGCGACGAATCGCGCCAACCTGCACGGCGGAAATTTCAGTTCGAGGGCGCATAGCTTGCCCCAAACCTATTTTAGTAGCTTATTGATTGCAAGTTAGTATAACAGGCAGGTGACGATGGGAAAATGAAAGCTGAAATCACCCTTGGAATAATTGACGTCACCGGGCAGGCGACCGAGCCAGCCTTTGCCGAAGCCCGACCAAAGCAATGCGCCCACGGCGGCGATTAGCAGACCGGCAATCACGAGAAATTTGCCGAAATCATTCATCGCACATGGGCATTGAGAAACTTCACCATCGCTTCACCGAACGGCGCGAGGTCACGCGGCGTGCGGCTGGAAATCAGATTGCCGTCCACGACGACCGGCTCGTTCACCCAGATGCCGCCGGCGTTTTCCAGATCGTCCTTGATGCCGAGTGAACCGGTGACGCGCCTGCCTTTCAGGATTTTGGCCGAAATCGGAATCCAGCCACCGTGGCAGATGAAGGCAACGAGTTTTCCCTGCTCAAAAAATTCGCGCGTGAGCGAAAGCACCTTCGCGTCGCGACGTAATTTGTCCGGCATGAAACCGCCCGGCACGAGCAGCCCGCAAAAATCTTCGCTGCGCGCATCCTTCAAAAGCAAATCCGACGCGGCGGGATAACCGTGCTTGCCGGTGTAAGTTTTGATTTCTGGCGCGGCGCATTTCAACGCGTAGCCGGCTTCCTCCAAACGCAACTTGGGATACCAGAGTTCGAGGTCTTCATAAACATCGTCCAGAAACGCGACCACGGTTTTGTTCTTTTGCATGGCGCAATTTTTGCCGAACGCCTAAAATGAACAAGTCAATTCACCGCACGCGATGAACATTCAGAACCCATCGGCGGAACCACTTGGCTGGAAGAAATCTTTTCTGTGGCTGGCCTTGGCCGTGGCCTGTTTTCACGCGGCTTATACCTCAATCAAATTGCCCGCCGCCGGGCTACTGATTTTCGGCTACGCCTACGGGCTCGTCAAACTGACCGACCAGCCGAATGTCCGCCGCGCGTTTTATTTCGGGCTGGTGACGGGATTTCTCTGTTACGCGCCGCAACTGTTTTTCTTCTGGCGCATCTTCAATGCCGCCGCGATTGTGCTGTGGCTGGTGCTGGCGTTTTGGATCGGGCTGTTCGCGGCAATTGTCTGTGGCAGCCGGCGGCGCTGGGGCAAAGTCAAAACTGCGTGGTTGATTCCGGTGGTCTGGACGGGCATCGAATATTTCCGCAGCGAACTCTACTACTTGAAATTTTCGTGGCTGAACGTCGGGTATGCTTTCTCCAATTTAAGATCAAATCCGTTTGATGTTTTTGGGATGTATGCCGTCGGCTTTTTGACGTTTGCCATCGTCACCGTAATTTCATTCAAGCAACTGATTAAGCCAAACTTAATTCTGCGTTTTGTGATTCTTCTTGTTTTGCTGACTTTGCTGGCATTCTTCCTTGAATTTGTATCCGCCGCGAGATGTGAAAGACCCGTCCCTCCGTTGTCCATCGTCGGCGTCCAAATGGAATTTCCACCCGAACACGTCATTCCCAAAATGCTGGATCAAGCCCTCGCCAAAAACACCAACGCGCCGATTTTTGTCTTGAGCGAATACACGCTCGACGGTTCGGTGCCGGATGCGCTGAAAAATTGGTGCCGTGAACATTCGCGCTTTCTTGTCGTCGGCGGCAAAGACCCGCTTGGCACCACCAATTATTACGACACCGCCTTCGTTGTCGGCACGAACGGCGAAATTGTTTTCAAACAGGCCAAGAGCGTGCCGATCCAGTTTTTTCACGACGGCCTGCCCGCGCCGAAACAGGAAGTCTGGAATTCGCCGTGGGGCAAAATCGGCATCTGCATCTGCTACGATTTGAGTTACACGCGCGTCACCGACGAACTCGTGCGGCAAGGCGCGCAACTGCTCATCGTCCCGACGATGGATGTGGAAGACTGGGGCCGGCATCAGCACGAATTGCATTCACGCGTTGCACCTGAACGCGCGGCAGAATATGGCGTCCCGATTTTCCGGGTTGCAAGCTCGGGCATCTCGCAGGCAATCAGTCGCGGTGGATACACGCGTGCGCAAACTTCAATGCCAGGCAACGGTGAAGTCTTTTCCGTGCGTCTCCAACTGCCAATGAGCGGCGCATTGCCTCTGGATCGTTATCTCGCGCCGCTGTGCGTTGGCGCAACCGGCATCGTCACGGCAATTTTGTTGTTCCTCGCCTGGAAGGACAAACGTGCCAGACCAAAAAATTGAAATTGTTTTTCATGAACTGGCGTTTGCCATTTCAATTTTCCGCCATGCCGTCGCCGTCACTGGACGCCCACACGGAAGAAATATGGAACGTTGTTGGTCGCCGTCGTGTCTGTGAAACTCGTCGTGCCGGCCTGCCCGACGATGTTGCTTTGGATGGTCGAGAATGGCGATGGCGCGGACAAATCGCTGCCGCACTGGATGAAATAATTTATTCCGCTGGCGCTTTGCCAGGTGATTGTGACGCCAGAAAAATTATTCGTTGGCGTTGGCGAAAGCATTTGCAATTGAGTCGAAGGGACACCGGGACTCATGCCCGCGTGCCATTCCTGCCAGTTGTTGAAACGGTCGCCGTCGGAATCCAGAAAATCCGCCGAGCCGTCGGTCGGCAGGCCGTATTGTTGCAAATAGGCGTAGGAAATAATCGAGGCCGGATTTTGAAATTCATACGCGCCGCTGTCCACCGTGCCGCCGGCGATGCGTAGATGGCCGTCCAAATCGTTGGTCGTGCCGACGAAACTGTTGTTCCCGGAATTGATGCACGGTGAATTGGTTTGCAGATGAAAATCACCGCCTGCTTCGTTCACAAATAGCGGCGCATTGGTGATGTTGAAAACGCCGCCAGGATCGGGCGTGGTGCAACTGTAATTCCAGGTGATGGCTGCCAAGCCGCCGCCGGCGTAGTTCATACCATTGGCCCCGCTGTTGAAATAAACGATGCTGTCGTCAACTTCGCCGCCGAAGATGCCGCCACCCCAGTTGCTCGTGTTTGTCACGACGGTGCAATTCTCCATTGTGCTGAAATTTACTCCGCCGCCGTCATCGGCGGCGAAATTGTAGGTGATCAAACAATTCGTCAGCGTGGAATAGCTGGCTCCGCCGCCGCCGAACGAAGTCACGGTGTTGCTTTCAAGGATGCAATTGATCAGAACACTTCCAAAAGCGCCGCCGCCGCCAACAAAATACTGGTAGCCGTTCGCTCCAATGGTGGATTGCGCTCCGACGGCCTGGTTGCCGGTGAGAACGCAGTTGGACACCGTGCAGGAATTCACGCCACCGCCGGTGAAAGCTGCGGAATTTCCGCTAATTGTGCTGTTCAAGACCGTTCCACCGCTCGCACCGCCGCCGCTCGAGCCGGTGGAATTGTTTGTCAGCATGCAGCCGGTCAACGTGCAATTGTTCGCGCCGCCACCGTTGTCGTCGGCGCTGTTGCCGGCGAGGGTGCAATTGTTCAAAGTGCTGCTGTCGGCGCCGCCGCCGATGCTGTAGCCGACCGCTTGATTTCCGGCCAGCGTGCAATTGTTGAGGATGCTGTTCTCGGCACCGCCGCCGGCGTCCGGGACAATCAATAGCGGTTTGGGTTTGGAGCGTGCGTTTTTGGCCACGGCCAACTCGAAAGAGCCGACTTGGTTGCCGACCAAAATGCATTGATTCAAAGTGCTCGAATCGGCGCCGCCGCCGTAGCCCGACGCCGCGTTGTCCGCCAGCGTGCAATTGTTCAGCGTGCTGCTTTCCGCGCCGCCGCCGTTGACAGCCGCGTTGTTCGTCAGAAAACAATTGAACAGCAGGCAGCCGATGGCTCCGCCGCCGGCATCGCCATTGTAATTATCGTTGTTGGCCAGATTGCCGTTCAAGATGCAATTGATCAAAGTGCCATACGCCGCGCCGCCGCCCTGGTAATAAGACGCATTGTTCGACAGCATACAGTTGATCAGCGTTCCCGAAAGCACTGCACCGCCGACGTTGTTCGCGACGTTCGCGATGAAAACGCAATTGGTAATCAAAACATTCGTGGACTCGCACCAGGCGCCGCCACCGCTTTGCTCGAAGTTGCCGGCGCCGCCGGCGCGCGTCGCGCCGTTCGTCAACGCGAAACCGGACAAAACAACATTGTTCGTCAAATAAATGCACCGCACGGCGTCATCGTCCACGACGTTGGTGGACTGGTAACCTTGGATGATTGTCACCGCCGGGCCGTTGACACTTTGCAGTGTCAGCGGCGTCGTCACCGCCACGCGGTTGGTCAACGCGCCGCGCACGAGGCGGCCGCCGGAATTGTAAACGCCATTGCTCACCAGCACGATGCCGCCGACATAGGCGACGTCAACCGCGTCCTGAATGCTCGTCGCCGCCGTTGCCCACGAAAAATAGGGCGGCACGGGATTGGTGCTCGCCAGAGCAACGTATTGCACCGGGTTTGACAGGACGGAAATATTCACTGCCGCCGTGACGCCGCCGGGATTGTCCGTATTGAACGCGGTGAAGGTGACCGCATAATTCCCCGGCGCGTTCCAACTGTGTGACGCTGCCAATTGATTGCTCGCGGTCGTCCCGTCGCCGAAATTCCAGGCGTTGGCCGTCGCGTGGCCGGAAATCTGCCCGGCAAAATTCACGACAAATCCGGGTGTAATGTTGGTGAATGTTTCCGAAATTGCCACGGCCAGCGCGCCGGTCGCCGAAGCGGAATTGAATTCGTCGCAGCCGATGGACGGCGGATTGAGCCAGGCATCGCCATCAATGTCCACGCCGCCCGTCGCGGAAAAGATTCCCGCACCACGGCACAGCGAGCCGGCGGTGATGTGTTCGGTATCGGCGAGCAGCGGGTCGCTGGAAATGTTGTTCGCGCCATTCGTCGTCGCTGGCGCGGTGTCGCAATAAAGCAAAATACTATCGGCGGAATAATTCGATCCATTCGGCGCGTTGTTGAAATAAACGATGCAGTTGGTCAGCGCGCAGGAATTCACGCCGCCGCCGGTGTTGTTTGCGAAATTGTTGACCACTGTGCAATTGACGAGCGTGCAGCCATTGGCACCGCCGCCGTCGGGTGGCCACACGCCGTCGCCGGGAATCGTAAAGTTCCCCGTCAACGCGCAATTGAAAAGGGTGCTGGCGCTCGCGCCCGCGCCGGTCAGCGACGAGTTTCCAGAAATCACGCAGTCGGTCAGCGTGCAGCCGGACGCGCCGCCGCCGTTGGCGGTGTAATCGCTGTCAATGTAGGTGTAATTGCCGGTGAGCGTGCAGTTGGTCAGGCTTGAATTGCACGCACCCCCGCCATAAAAACTCTGGTTGTTCACGAGTGCGCAGTTTTCCAAGCTGCTGGAGATCGCCGCGCCGCCGTCATAGCCGTAATTGTTGGTGAACGTGCAATTGAGCATCGTCCCGCCGTAAACGCCGCCGCCGTCGCCTTGCGCCGTGTTGTTCACAAAAAAACAATTCGACACGATGGCACGGGACGACTCGCACCAAACGCCCGCGCCGTCCCACTCATGAACATAGTCGCCGCCCTGGATGGTCGCGCCGTTGGTCAAGGTGAAACCAATCAGCGTTGCATCGTTGGTCAGATAAAGGCAACGGATGGAAGAAGTGTTGTCATTGGTGGTGAAACCTTCAATCGCCGTCACTGATGCGCCGTTGACACTCGTCATAGTGATTGGCTTGTTGACGACCACACGGTTGGTCATCGAACCGAAAACCACGCGGCCGCCAGTATTGTAATCGCCATTGGTCACTAGGACCGTGCCACCGACGACCGCCGCATCCACGGCGTCCTGAATGTTTGTCGCCGCCGTCGCCCACGAGTTGAACGGCGGAATTGGATTCGTGCTGCTCAACGAAACGTAATAAACCGGGTTCTCCGAAACGTGAACGACCACGCTCGCGCTGACGCCGCCGGGATTGCTGTCGTTGAACGCCGTCAGTGTCACGGTGTAATCGCCACCGTTCGTCCAACTGTGCACGAGATACAATTGATTGCTCACGATTGTCCCATCGCCAAAATCCCAGACGCAAGCCGCCGCGTGGCCGGTGATTTGTCCGAGAAAATTCACCACGAAACCGGAAGCGCAATTCGTGTAGTCCTCCGAAAGAGAAACCGCCAGCGCGCCCGTCGCCGAGCTGGAATAAAATTCGTCGCAGCCGATGGATGGCGGATTCAGCCACGCCTCGCCATCAATGTCCACGCCGCCCGTGTAAGCCGCGCTGCCCGCGCCGCGACACGGCGAGCCGGCGCTGATGTGCGCGAAGTCGGCAAGCTGAGGCTCGTTTGTGATGTTGCCCGAATCTGCGGGAGGCAACGGCAGCGTGCAACAATAATTCAAAATGCCGCCAAAATAATTTGAGCCGGTCATGGCGGCGTTGTGATAGACGATGCAATTGGCCAGTGTGGAATTGTCCGCGCCACCGCCGTTTTGTGAAGCTGAATTTCCCGTGACGGTGCAATTGACGGCGACGCAGCTTTCCGCGCCGCCGCCGTTTTGTGAAGCCGAGTCGCCAAAGACGACGCAATTGCTCAAAGAATTTCCCCGGCCGAAATAAACACCTGAAATTCCGCTGTAACCACCGCCGGAGTATCCAGCCGTATTCGCGGAAAGCGCGCAATTGTTCACCGTGCTGACGCACGCGCCGCCGCCGTATCCGCCGGCGGAATTTCCAGCCAAAGTGCAAACGCTCAAAATGCAGTCATACGCACCGCCGCCGTCGGAACTGCATGAGTTATTTGTCAACGTGCAATTGTTCAAAGTCGAATGACTGGCGCCGCCGCCATACGAGTAAATGTAGTTGCCGGACAGGAGGCATCCGTTCAAAGTGCAACCGTCCGCGCCGCCGCCGCCGCCGCCTTCGTCTCCAGCCCAATTGCCGATGAGCCGGCAATTGTTCAATGTGCAGCCTTCCGCGCCGCCGGCAGTAATCGGAGACGCGTTGGCAATGAGGTCACAATTGGAAAGAACGGAACCGCTGACGCCGCCAGCGTCGCCCCAGGTGATGGAGTTGGTGGCAATCAGGCAATTGTTCAACACGCAGGCGTTGGCCCCGCCGCCGGAACTGAAACATGAGTTGCCCGTCAGCGTGCAATTGTTGAGCGTGCTGGAATCCGCGCCGCCGCCGGAACTGCCGCCATAATTTCCGGCGAAAGTGCAATCATTTAGCAAACCGCCATAGCTTCCGCCACCCGCGCTGCCGGACGAATTATTTGCGAAAGTGCAATTCTCAAAAGTGCCGTTCAGCACCCCGCCGCCGTATTGCGGAACATAATTCGCCGCAAAAACACAATTGCTCACGAAGACATCCGCGGACTCGCACCAGGCCCCGCCGCCGCTCTGTTCCAGATTCACGTCGCCCGCGCTGCGCGTCGCGCCATTCGTCACTGTGAAGCCGGTCATCATGCAGCCGTTGGCAAGCAACACGCCGCGCACGGCGGTGTCGTCGTTCACCGGATTGCCCGCGATAAGGGTCGCCGCCGCGCCGTGAACGCTTTGCAAATTCATCGGCCGCGTGAGTGCGACGCGATTGGTGAGCAAACCAAACACCACGCTGCCGCCGAATTGATATAAACCGTCGTTGACCAGGATTGTGCCGCCCGCGCACGCGACGTCCGCCGCGTCCTGAATGTTAGTCGCCGCCGTCGTCCAGGAACTGAACGGCGCGGCTGGATTCGTGCCGTTTGCGTCAACGTAGAAAATTGTTTGCGACGTGACGTGAATCTCAACCGTCGTGCTCACGCCGCCCGGATTCGCGTCATTAAACGCCGTGAATGTAACGGCGTAATCACCTGACGAAGACCAACTGTGCGCGGTGTAAATTTGATTGCTGGCGACGGTGCTGTCGCCGAAGTTCCACGAACTCGTCGTGGCGTGGCCGGAAATCAAGCTGGACAAATTCACCGGAAATCCCACGGAGACATTTGTGTAATTGGCCATCGCCGTCACAGCCAGCGGAGTCGTCACCGGGCCGGCGTGATATTCATCGCAACCGATGCACGGCGGATTTGCCCACGCCTCGCCGTCAATGTCCGCGCCGTTCGCGACATTGAAATTACCCGCACCAATGCACGGAGAACCGCCGCCGATGTGCGCGCCGTCCGTCAACTGCGGGTCGGCGGTGATGTTGTCCGCGCCGACAGACGGCAATGGCGTCGTGCAAGAGAAATTCAGGATGCCGCCGGAAAAATTTGTTCCGACAGGCGACGCGTTGAAATAAACGATGCAATTGTTGAGCGTCGAATGGTTCACGCCTCCGCCGGAACTGCTCGCGTAATTTCCGCTCAAAGTGCAATTGACGAGCGCGCTGTTGTCCGCGCCACCGCCAGAAGCACGCGTTGAGTTTGCGGTGAGCGCGGAATTTTTTATCGTGCAACTTTCCGCGCCGCCACCGCCGCTGCTCGCCACGTTGAGCGAGAAATTGCAATCGCCCAATTCCGCACCGTGAGTCGCGCCGCCGGAAGCCGCCGCATTGCCGGTAATTATGGAATCAAGAATCGTTCCGCCTTCAACACCGCCGCCGAAATTGTAAGCAAGATTTCCAGCGATGACACAGTTGGAAACAATTGTGTTCGCGGATTCACAGCGGACGCCGCCACCGCTGTTTTCCATGGTCACGTCGCCGCCGCTGCGCGTCGCGCCGTTCGTCAGGGTGAAGCCGTCGAGCATCGCGCCGTTCGCCAGATAAACGCAGCGCGCCGCGTTGTCGCCGATGACGGGATTGCCCGCGATGATGGTCACCGCCGCGCCATTGATACTCTGCACAAGCATTGGCGTGGTGACGGCCACGCGATTGGCGAGCGAGCCATTTGCGAAACGCCCGCCAAATTGATAAACGCCGTTCGTCACCAGCACGAGCGATCCCGGCACGGGCACGGCATCAACGGCGTCCTGAATGTTCGTCGCCGACGTCGCCCATGAATTGAACGGCGCGGACGGATTCGCGTTATTTGCGTCCACATAAAAAATCGGCTGCGTTACGGCTTGAACCAAAGCTGTCGCGTTGATTCCGCCGGGATTGCCGTCATTGAACGCCGTCAAAACAACTTGATAATCTCCCGGCGCGGTCCAACTGTGCGAAATGAAAAGTTGATTGGTCGCGAAAGTGCCGTCGCCAAAATTCCACTGAACATTTGTGGCGTGACCGAGCATGATTCCGGTGAAGCCTGCCGGAAAATTCGCGGCGACGTTTGTGAAGCCGGTTTGAATCGTCGCCGTCAGCGGGCCGTTTGCCGCGCCGGAATAAAACTCGTCACACCCGATGGATGGCGGACTCGCCCACGCTTCGCCGTCAATGTCCGCGCCGCTGACATAACTGAAATCGCCCGCACCGATGCATGGTGAATTGGTCTTCAGATGCGCTGAATCCAAAAGCTGCGGATCGGCGGTAAAATTGTTCGTGCCGTCGTCCGGCAGCGGCGTTGTGCAGCAGAAATTCAAAACCGTTCCGAAGCTGAAATTCGCGCCATTGGGCGAGGTGTTGTAAAACACGATGCAATTGCCGAGCGTTCCGCCGCCCGCGCCGCCGCCGGAGCCTTGCGCGGTGTTGGCGGTAAACGTGCAGTTGTTCGCCGCGCCGCCCGCAAGCCCGCCACCGCTGCCTTGCGCCACGTTTCCGGCCAGCGCGCAGTTGGCCAAAGTGCTTCCCTCCGCGCCGCCGCCGTTCCACTGCGCAGAATTGCCGGACAAAACGCAATTGGTCAGCGCGCCACCTTCGGTTCCGCCGCCGCCGCCGGAACTTTGATTGTTGAACAGCGAACAATTTTGCAGAACGGAACTGATTGCGCCACCACCCTGATAACCCGAGATGTTGTTGGTAAGCGTGCAATTTTCAAAAATGCCGTTAATCGCACCGCCGCCATAGTAGTAAGCCGAGCAGCCCGCTATGATGCAGTTGGTCACGACCGAGTTCGGTCCTTCGGCAACAACGCCGCCGCCGCTTTGCTGCGAAGTATTGCCGAGCGCCCATCCCCAATACGTGAATCCGGCAGTTCCGCCGTTCTCCAAAGTAAACCCGCTCAAGGTCGCACCATCGGCCAGATCCACGCAGCGGACGGCGGTTGCGTCGTTGGTTGGATTGCCGAGAATTATCGTCACCGCCGGACCGTTGACGCTTTGCACCGTAAGCGGGTTGTCAATCAGCACACGATTGGTTAAATCGTTGCCATAAAAATCATCAACCTGTCCGCCGTTCTGGTAAATCCCATTTGTTACCAAAATCAAATCGCCGGGATTCGCGGCGTCAACGGCGTCCTGGATATTTTGCGCGGCAGTTGACCAACTGGTGTAAGGCGAAACCGGAGCAGCACTGTTCGCGTCCACAAAAAGCGTGGCCGCCGAAGCATTGGAGAAAAGCGTGGTGAAAGACGCCGCCAGCAGTAAAAGAAACTTCGCCTTCATGAGTTGCTGCTTTTCTACCAGAACTCTTCAAAACTTCAAGTGACAAACTTGCGGCGTTTTTTCTTTCGTATCCATCCGTTTGCCCTTTCAATTTGCGCCCATGTCGCACGAATACGTCTTGAAGCCGTTCGCGCCGGAAGTCCGGCTGAACATTGACTATGCGCGCGAACTCAATGAACAACAACTTGCCGCCGTCACTGCGCCGCCCGGCCCGGCGCTCGTCATCGCCGGCGCGGGTTCGGGCAAGACCCGCACGCTCACCTACCGCGTCGCGTATCTGCTGGAACAGGGCATTCCCGCCGACCGGATTTTGCTGCTCACGTTCACGAACAAGGCCGCCGGCGAAATGATGCGGCGCGTTTCCGATCTGCTCGGCCACGAACTGCGCTCGCTCTGGGGCGGCACGTTTCATTCCATCGGCGCGAGAATTTTACGGCTGCATGCCGAAACGCTCGGCTACCAGCGCGATTTCACGATCCTTGACCGCGACGACGCGAAGGATTTGATCAAAGCTTGCATGGCCGACGCGAAGATTGACAAGAAGGACAAACATTTTCCCAAGCCCGACGTGTTGAATGAAATTTTTTCACTCGCGGTTAACACGCACCGGACGACGGATGAACTGGTGGAGGGACAATTCAGTTATTTCTCGCAGTTCGCCGCCGAGATTTCCGATTTGCAAAAGCGATACGCCGTCCGCAAGCGCTCGACGAACGGCATGGATTTCGACGACCTGCTCGCGCTGTGGCTAAAACTTTTGCAAGACCACGCCGACGTGCGCGAACATTACCAGCGCCGATTTCAATTCATCCTCGTGGACGAGTATCAGGACACGAACAAGCTGCAAGGCGACCTGATTGACCTGCTGGCCGCGCGGCATCGCAACGTCACAGTCGTCGGTGATGATGCACAGAGCATCTACGCGTGGCGCGGCGCGAACTTCGCGAACATCCTTGATTTTCCCAAGCGATATCCCGGCGCGAAAGTTTTCAAGATTGAAACCAATTACCGCAGCACGCCGGAAATTCTCAACGTCGCGAACGCCGCCATCGCCGCGAACGTGGACCAATTTGCGAAAGTACTCGCGCCGGCGCGCAAGTCCGGCGTGAAGCCCGCGCTTGTGCAATGTCACGACGCCGGACAGCAGGCGGCGTTTATCGCGCAACGGACGCTGGAACTGCGCGACGAAGGCACGAGCTTGAATCAAATCGCCGTGCTGTATCGCTCGCATTTTCACGCATTGGAATTGCAACTGGAACTGACGCGACAGCAGATTCCCTTTTCCATCACGAGCGGCATCCGGTTCTTTGAGCAGGCACACATCAAGGACGCAACGGCATATTTGAAGTTCGTCGCCAACCCGCGCGATGAAGTTTCCTTCAAACGGCTCGTGCAATTGATTCCCGGCGTCGGCGGCAAAGGCGCGGATAAATTATGGCAGAATTTTAATCTGGAAATGTTTCCCCTCGCCCGGCCTTCGGCCACCCTCTCCCCATCGGATGGGAAGAGGGGCGACCGAAAATCCAAAACGCCAATTGCCGTCGCGTTGCAGGATTCCATCGCGGGTGTGCCGAAAAAAGCGACTTTGAACTGGGCGCAATTCACCGCGACGATTGCGCAACTCGAAGACGAAGCCGTCCGCAAAAGCCCGGCCAAGATGCTACGGCTCGTGATGGACGCGGGCTACGACGATTATTTGAAGGAGACTTACGACAATTACGAACGGCGACTGGACGAAATCAAGCAGCTTGCCGAGTTTGCGTTTCAATTCGGCAGCGTGGAGGAATTTCTCACGCAACTCGCGCTGCTCACGAACGTCGAGGCCGAGGACGATCAGAATTCAAAATCGGACGATGAAAAAATCAAACTCTCGACCATTCATCAGGCCAAGGGACTGGAGTTCGAGGTCGTGTTCGTCATCATGCTCTGCGACGGCCTGTTTCCGTCCGCACGCTCGATTGAGAGCAACGACGGCGAGGAAGAGGAGCGGCGGCTGTTCTACGTTTCCATCACTCGTGCGAAGAATGAACTGTATTTGACCCACCCGCTCATCCGTGGCGGCTTCGGCAGCACTGGCAACGACGCCTTTCAATCGCCTTCGCGTTTCCTTTCCGAGATTCCGAAGGACCTGCTTAACGAATGGAACCTGCGCTGAATGGTGCGGCGGAAAAATTTCGCGCGACCCGTTCTAGTGGTGGCGGGGCTGCTGCACGCTGCGCAGCGCGGCCACCATGCATCCGCCAGTTTGGTTCTTCATCCTGGCTTAATTTGGGATGCGGCCAGAATTTACACCGTGCCACTTGACTTTTGCCCAGACTGATTGCACGGTGAGCCTGTCCTTCAATGTTTTGCAACCGCCGCAACATGAGCCTGAAATTTCCCACCGCGCCTGCGTGCATCGTCACAGTGATTTTGGTTTTGCTGGGCACGATTGGCGCCTCCGCGCAAATGATAGACCTCAATGGCAACGGCATGAGCGACATCTGGGAATGGGTTTATGGCGCGACCAACGTCAACCCGAAGGCGGATCCGGATGGCGACGGCTTCTCGAACGCACAGGAGGCGACCGCCGGCACAAATCCGTTCGATTACAATTCCTATCCCCACATCCCGATCGTGTTATATTCGCCGACGAACTTTTCGGTGACGATGCCGTGCGCGCTGGGAAAACTATACCAGTTGCAAAGCATCCCTACACTCGGCAGCACCAACTGGTTTGTGGAAACCAATCTGGAAGCGCTGTCGGGAACCAATGTGACGCTGACCGTGCCGCCGACGAATACGATGAAATTTTATCGCGTCGCCATTTCGGACGTAGATTCCGATGGCAGCGGTTTGATGAACGACTGGGAGAAAATTCAGCTTGGCCTCAACCTCAGCAACGCGTGGAGCAACGGCCAGCAGGACTTCAACGGCAATGCGATGAGCGATTACGCTTACACCACGAATCTGCTGGTCTCGCAAAATGTCATCAGCATAGTGGCGAGCGATCCGACGGCGACCGAGCCTGCCCCCGGTCAGCCGTCCACGGCCACGGGCCAGTTCACCATCACGCGCGGCGGATTTCCGCTTGACGCCATCACAGTGAACCTGGAACTCGGCGGGCCGGGTGTTGGCTTTGCGACGGCGGGTTTGGATTACACCAATCACCTGCCCGCCACAGTCACTTTGCCGGCGGGAACCAGTTCAACCACCATCACATTCGCGCCGCTGGCCAACACCAACCTGCAAACGCCGGTCATCGCCCAACTGCTCTTGCTGCCCGGCGCCAACTACACCGTCGGCACGCCGAGCAACGCGGCGGTCGTCATTTATCCGTCGCCCACGGCCAACGGCACCGGTTTGCTCGGCCAATATTACACCAATTCCAGCACGACCTATTCCAGCACGAACAATTTCAATCCCGCCAACCTGATCACCAATCGCATTGACCCGGACATTGATTTCACCTGGACCAACGGCACGACGCCCGATTTGAGCAACGGCCTTTACACCGTGCGCTGGACGGGGCAGGTGCAGCCGCAATTTTCAGAGACCTACTTCTTCGACGTGCTTTCCGACGATGGCGTGAAACTGTGGGTCAACGACCAGCTAATCCTCACCAACTGGCAATCGCAAAGCGGCGGGTCAGAAAGGTCGAACTCAATCGCCTTGCAAGCTGGCACACACTACGACCTCAAGCTCGAATACCTGCAAAACGGCAGCAAGGCGCAGGCGCACCTCTATTGGTATAGCGCCGACCAGTCCAAGCAAATCATCCCCGACACCTGCCTGTATCCGACCAACAACTTTGGCACCGGCAGTTCCAACGCGCCGTCCGTCGTGACCAGCGCGTTAAACGCTGTCGCCTTCCTCGGCCAGCCCTTCAGCTTCACAGTCACAGGCGCCAACACGCCGCTCGGCTTCACCGCCAATGGCCTGCCACCCGGACTCGCCTTCAACCCCACCAACGGCGTCATCACCGGCGTGCCCACGCTCGCCGGCAACTTTCAAGTCACCCTCACCGCGAGCAATCTCATCGGCACCGGCGCATCGGTTTTGAACATCCTCGTATTGAACACCGGCAGTTCCCTCGTGCAGGAAATCTGGACGAATGTCCCCGGCACGAACGTCACCGACATCCCGACGGGCACGCCGGCCAGCTTCACGAATGTGCTCGGCACGCTTCAGGGTGTCACAAATTACGGCGACAACTACGGCGAACGCGTGCGCGGCTATTTCACTGCACCGGTCACGGGCAATTATTATTTCTGGATCGCGGGCAGCGACTCGGCGCAGCTTTGGATTTCGGATGACAACAACCAGGTCAATCAGGTTCTGCGCTCGTGGGTGACGCCGACCAACAATCCGACCGCGCCCGGGCAGAACGGAACTTCGCCGGGCCAGTGGAATTTACAGTCGTCTCAGCAGTCCGGCTGGTTGTCGCTCATGGCGGGGCAGCAGTATTTCATCGAAGTTTTGCACAAGGCCGGCACCGGCACGAATGACAACTGGTCGGTCGGTTGGCTGCAGGACCCGACCGGCACCAACTATACGCCCGCCGGCGTGGTGCCGGGCTATCTCTTGTCGCGCTATTATCCGCCGCTGCCTGCCAACAATCAGGGCACGCTTTATTCCGCAAACCTGCTGTCGCTGCCGGGTGTGGTCAGCGACGGCGTTGGCTCGGCGACGTTGCGCGTCAACGCGGCGGGCACGCAGGCGACTTTGAATTTCACGATCACAAATATGGTGGGAACGCCCACTGGCGAATCCATCAATTCCGATCCGTATTTGTCCGATCCGAGCGAACTGATCTTTGACATTTCCGCCGCGAAGATTCAGTCGAATGGCAGTTATCTCTGGAATATCAAGGCGACCGGGCCGCTCCAGACCAACGACATCCTTAACATCATCGCCGAAGGGGACGCCGCCATCGTCATCGAGAGCAAGGCTTATGCGGGCGGCGAAATCGGCGGACACTTCACGCTGGCCGCCGGTTCGCAGAGCTTCACGCCGCCGCCCGCACCGCCCGCGTGGACGGATGATTCAGCCAATCCCAACGCCGCCGTCCGCTTCCTGAACCAGGCGACGTTTGGCGCGACTTCCAACGACATTGCCCTCGTGCAGTCGCTCGGTTACGCCGGCTGGATTTCCAATCAATTTTCGCTGCCCACAACGCATGCCCTGCCGAACGTGCAGGCCAATCCGTATTCGGACCCGACCGACCTTTACCAAAGTCCGCTGTGGTTCAACACCTGGTGGCAGAATTCCATCACCGCGCCGGATGAATTGCGCCAGCGCGTCGCCTTCGCGTTGAGCGAAATATTTGTCGTGTCGGAAAACAGCATTCTTGTCAACAACGCCGACGCGCTTTCATCCTATTACGATACGCTGCTAAATAATGCGTTCGGCAACTACCGTTCGCTCCTCGAAGCTGTCACGCTGCATCCCGCAATGGGTTTGTATTTGAGCATGCTGGGCAACAACGCCGGCAGCATCATCACGGGTCTCCACGCCGACGAAAATTACGCGCGCGAAGTCCAGCAGTTGTTTTCCGTCGGCCTGAACCGGTTGTGGCCAGACGGTTCGCTCATCCTGAACTCGCAGGACAACCTTGTGCCGACTTACAGCCAAAATGAAATCATGGGCTTCGCCAGCGTGTTCACCGGCTGGAATTATTATCAGACCAACCAGGCCAGCGGCCGGCTGCCGGTCAACTGGTATCCATCTTACTGCGGCACCAACCCGATGGTGCTCGTGCCGACGCATCACGAACTCGGCACCAAACTCTTGCTCGACAATGTCATGCTGCCGCAGGCGTGGGGCAACCAGACGGTTCCCTCAACTTCCACCAACGACGCCTATTGCTCGCAGGATTTGGAACAGACGATGAATTCCATCTTCAACAACCAGAACGTCGGGCCGTTCATCTGCCGTGAATTGATCCAACGGCTCGTCACGAGCAATCCGAGCCGCGATTACGTTTATCGCGTCGCGCAGGTGTTCAACAACGACGGCACCGGCACGCGCGGCAATTTGCAGGCCGTGGTGCAGGCGATTCTGCTCGATTACGAGGCGCGCAGCACAAACCTGATTTCGGATCCGACTTATGGCAAGCAGCGCGAACCGCTGCTGCGCGTCACCCAACTGGCCCGTGCGTTTCCCGCGCCGCCGACCGTCAGCGGCACTTACAGCCAGACCACCAACCAGACCATCACCATCACCACGGCCACCCCACATCTGCTCAACAGCGGCGACACGGCCTTCATGATTTTCACCGACACTTCGGGCAACGCCGCGCCGACCACGCAAGGTTACAGCGTGACCGTGCCCAGCCCGACGACGCTCACCATCACCGCGCCGCAGCTTGTGACCGGCACTTACGGCCAGACGAATGGCGTCATCACCGCCGCGTTTTCCGGCAACGGACTCGCCGTCGGCAACCCGGTTTACATCGTGTTCACCACCGGCGGCGCGTCGAACGCGTTGTTTCAAGTGGCGAGCGTGATTGACACGACGCATTTCACCGTCGCCACCACGGATTTGGTCACGCGCGCGGGCAATTGCCTGCTGCCAAAATTGTCCGTCGGCGGCTACACGCAAACCGGCACAAACATTGTCATCAGCACCACCGGGCCGCATGGATTGGTCGCGGGCAACAGCGTGTATATTAATTTCACCTCCGGCTCGGCGGTGGACGGAACGTATCAAGTCGCGAGCGTGTCCAACCCGACGCATTTCACGGTGACGACGACAAATTCCGCGAACCAAAACGAAAACAGCCTCTCGATTTACGATTTGCAGGCGCCGGTGCTGGCGCGCTCCGGCACGGTCGTGATTCAGGAAGACACTTGGAACATGAGTTACACCGACACCGGCACGACAGCAAGCCTGTCGCAGTCGCCGCTGCGCTCGCCTACGGTTTTCAATTTCTTTTATCCGGGCTACGAATTTCCAGGCGCGCTCGCGTCCGCCGGTTTGACGACGCCGGAATTTCAACTGACCACGGCCAGCGGCGTGGCGGCGCAGATGAATTTCGTGGAGGGCGGCATTTTGAACAACACGGGAAACACGAACGGCTTGAGCAGTTTCACCGGCGGCAACGGCGCCATCGTGCTGGATATTGCGCCGTGGATGACGACGAATGAGACGTCGAACGCCGGCATTCCCACGCTGGTGAGCAACCTCAACACGCTGCTGGCCGCAGGCCAGTTGTCCGCCGCGGCGCAGTCGAACATCGTCGGCTTTGTCGCCAATACAAATAATTTTTCATTCAGCACGACGCCGACGCCGACGCAGATGCGCGACCGTGTGCGCGCGGTGGTTCATTTGATCGCCAGTTCGCCGGATTACATCATCCAAAAATAATTTATGAACAAAAAAAATATTTCCGTCCTCACGCGCCGCGATTTCATCCGGCGGGCGGCCTGCGCCGCCGTGGGCACCGCGGCGATGACCTCGGCCATCAGTGATTTGCGGCTGATGAATGCGGCGGTGGCGCAGTCGAACATCACGGACTACAAGGCGCTGGTCTGCATTTTTCTCCAGGGCGGCAACGACTCGAACAACATGATCATCCCGACGCTCGCGTCGCAATACGCCAATTACGCCGCCATCCGCACGCCGGTGCTGGCGATTCCGCAGAGCGCCATTCTGCCGGTCACGTCGCTGGACAGCGACGGCAACACTTACGGTTTGCATCCGAGCTGCCCGGAATTGCAGGAACTGTTTGGCGAGGGCAAGCTGGCGTTTTTGTTCAACACCGGCACGTTGGTTTATCCGATCACGCGGGGACAATATCTCGCCGGCACAACGGCTACGCCGCCGCAGCTTTTTTCGCACGCCGACCAGCAGACGCAGTGGCAGACGTCCGTGCCCGACCAGCCGCCGACCACCGGCTGGGGCGGGCGCTGTGCAGATTTGCTGAACGCCGTGCAGCCGAACGCGCCGGTTTCGCTGATGGTGACGCTTGCGGGCGCGAACACATTTGAAATTGGCGACATTGTTTCGCAGTATTCCGTTTCTACGAGCGGCGCGATTTCCCTGACGCTGCCGACGACTCCGGGCGGCGGCGCGAACACGAACCGGCTGCCGGCGTTGATGAGCCTCCTCGGTCTGCCTTACACGAATCTGCAAGCGCAGGCCTACGCGAGCGTGGCCGAACAGGCCATAAACTCCGCCGCGCTCCTGAACAACGCCATTTCCAACACGGCAGCTGCGAATTACTGGACGAACGTGAACTCTTTGACGAGCGTGACCGGTTTTCCGACGAAAATCACTCCGCCCGAAGGCGGTGGGGCCTTCACGTCCACGTTGAGTCCTCAGTTGCAGATGATCGCACGTTTGATCGCCGCCGGCAGCACTCCCGTTGCGAACGGCGGTTTTGGCATGAAACGCCAGATTTTTTTCTGCCAGGTTGGCGGCTATGACCTGCACACCGGCCAGACCAATTACAGCAATAACAATCCAAACAACGTGCTGCTCGGCGCGCACACCAACCTGCTTGCGGAATTGAGCCAGTCCATGTATGCCTTCCAGCGCGCGCTGGAACAGCTCGGCCTCTCCAACAATGTGACCAGTTTCACCGCCAGCGATTTCGGCCGGACGTTTCCGAGCAACGGCCAGGGCAGCGATCACGGCTGGGGCAGCCACCATCTCATTCTGGGCGGCGCAGTCAACGGCCAGCGCACCTACGGCCAGTTTCCCGCGCTCACCGTCAACGGCCCCAACGACACCAGCACCGGCCGCTGGATTCCGACCACGGCGATTGACCAATACTTCGCCACGATTGCGACGTGGTTCGGCGTGGATCCCGGCAACCTGGCCACCGTCTTCCCGAACATCGGACGCTTCCCCTCGTCCAACCTTGGTTTTATATGAAGAAATGGGTTGCCGTCCTCGCGACCTTGGGCCTAGTGCTCGCCGTCTGGTGTTTCTTCGCAAAAACCAAAACCGCACCGCCCGTCGCCTCGCCGGAGAAAATCGCTGCGGAAGATGCCGCCGTGGCCGCCGCGCTTGCGAGGCAGAACACGAACACCGTCGCCATCATCGAATCCAACTTTGCCCGCGTGCAGCCGGCACCGGGAAGCCTGGGTTCCGCCACCGCCACGGTTGCCCCATCCGACCAGCCGTCGCCGCTGCAATTTACGAATTTCTCGCCGGCCATTGTTTTGGAAAACATGAGCCGCGCCGTCCGGCAATACGGCCAGATGTTCGGCGGCAACCCCGTCGGCACCAATCCTGAGATCACCAGCCAATTGACCGGCAACAATCCGAAGCACATCAATTTCATCAACGCCGAGGCCGGCATACGCGTCAACGAAAACGGCGAACTGGTGGACCCGTGGGGCACGCCGTATTTTTTCCACCAGCTTTCCGGCACGGACATGGAAATTCACAGCGCCGGGCCGGATCGTATCATGTGGACGGCTGACGACCTGGTGACAAAGTAAAATTACTTCACCTTTTCCCACCCGCGCACTTTGCCGGGAACAACTTTGAACAGCGGATTTGGCGCGAGATTTTTCACGGAAATAAATTCACGGAGATGCTTTGGGTCGCGCCGTTTCAACTTCCGCTTCAAGTGCTGCCATTCGTATAGCAATTGTCCGCGCGTTTCCTTGATTTTTCGACGCCAATGTCGTTCTCCGATTTTTGAGGCATCAAAATTGTAATCGCGTCGCATGGCTTCCTCATGCACGGTGCTCAAATAAGTCGCCGCCGCCGCCGCCGGATTTTTTGTCTGCGAAAACCTGCACAGTTGCGGATGGTGTTTGTAGCCTTTGGTCGCGCCGCGCAAAACTTTCTGCGCCAGCAACGCCTCGCGCCAGAGCGCGACAAGTCCCTTGGCGTCGAGGTATTTTGGATGCAGCGTCCAGAGCCGCATTTTACTTGCTGATGCCGCGTTCGCTGGCTCGCACGAATTGGACGAGGTGTTTCACTTCCGGCAGCAGCGGCAATTTTTTTTCGATCTTCTCCAGCGCGTTGGGAACTGTCAGCCCTTCGCGGAAGAAGATTTTGTAAGCCCGTCGCAACGCGGCTTGCGCCTTTTCCGAAATGCCGTGGCGTTCCATGCCGACCTTGTTGATGGTGCGGGTCTCGGCGGGGTTGCCGTCGGCGATCATGAATGGCGGCACGTCCTGCACCACCTTGGAGCAGCCGCCAATCATCGCGAATTTCCCGATGCGGCAGAATTGATGCACCGCCGCCAGCCCGCCGACGACCGCATGATCCTCGACGGTGACGTGACCGGCGAGAGTCGCGACGTTGGACATGATGATATGGTTGCCGAGCGTGCAATTGTGCGCGACGTGGCAGTAGGCGAGGATGTGATTGGCCGACCCGACGCTCGTGACTTCGCCGTCGCTGGTCGCGCTGTGGATGGTGACGTATTCGCGGAAGGTGTTGCCGTCACCGATTTCCGTACGCGTAAGTCCACCCTTCCATTTCAAATCCTGCGTCTTCAATCCGATGCTGGCGAATGGAAAAACTTCATTTTCCTTGCCGAGTTTTGTGTGGCCGTCAATGACGACGTGTGAATGTAATTTGCACCTCTCGCCAAGCGTGACGTGTTCGCCGATGACACAGTAAGGGCCGATTTCACAACTTTGAGCGACACTCGCTTTCGGATGAACAATGGCAGTTGGGTGAACCATACTATTCCGCGGCGCGCAGCATGAAAGTGACTTCGGCCTCGCTCACAACTTCGCCGTCCACTTTGCAGACGCCCTTGGCCTTGCCGATTTTTCCGCGCGATTTCGTCAACTCGACCTCGATGACTAGCACGTCGCCGGGCACGACCGGCTTGCGCCATTTCACGTCCTCCGCCGCCATGAAGTAGGCCAGTTGCCCGAGATTTTCCGCCTGCCGCAGCATGAGAATGCCCGCGACCTGCGCGATGGCCTCCAATTGCAGAACACCCGGCATGATCGGATGTCCCGGAAAATGCCCCGGAAAATACGGCTCGTTGTTGGTGATGTTTTTGAACGCGGTGATTTTGTTGCCGTCAATCTTCAGCACGCCGTCCACCATCAAAAACGGATAACGATGCGGGAGAATCTGCATCACCTGCTGGGCGTCCAACTCACCGCCTTGCGCCATTTGTTCCAGCAGAACGTCTTTTTTTTCATCGTCCTTCTTGGAAGGCACGGGCGGCGGCCCGAACGCCTGCGCCGCGCGCAACGGTTTGTTGATCTGCGCTTGAACCAGCTTGGCAAATTCGCAGTTCGCCGCGTGACTCGGCTTGACCGCGATCAAATGCCCGCGAATCGGACGGCCAAGCAACGACAGGTCGCCAACGATGTCCAGCATCTTGTGTCGGACAAATTCTTCGGGATAACGCAGCGGCTCGGTCGTCAGCACCGCGTCGTCGCGAATCACCACGGCGTTTTCGAGGCTGCCGCCCTTGATGAGGCCGTTCTTGATGAGATATTCAATTTCTTCAAAAAAACAAAACGTCCGCGCGTGCGCCAATTCCTTTTCCCAGGTCTCCGGCGTGACTTCCGTGCTGTAAAACTGCGTGAACCGACCGAGCTTGTCCGCGCTCGTGCAGGTAATTTTAAAACTGTCATCGGGAAACAACGTCATCAGCGTCTCGCCGGATTCCAGTTCAATCGGCTCGGACGGTGTGAATGACTCGCGCTTCTCCGCCTGCGACGCGACGCCGGCGGCCTGAATAATTTTGCAAAACTCGCGCGAACTGCCGTCGGCGATGGGCGGCTCGTTCGCATCAAGCTCGATCACTGCGTTGTCAATGCCGTAGCCCGCCAGCGCGGCGAGGACGTGTTCGACCGTTTGAACTTTTACGTTTCCCTTGGTGAGTGTCGTCGAACGGTTCGTCTCGCCGATGTTTTCGACGCGTGCCTCGATTTCCGGTTTGCCTTCGAGGTCAACGCGGCGGAAGCGCACGCCGCTGCCGGCGGGCGCGGGCAGAATCGTCATGTTCACCCGGTTGCCGCTGTGCAAGCCGATGCCGGAGAAACTGGCGGGACGGTTGAGCGTCTGCTGATTGAGCACGGACGGATTAGACAAAACGCGGGCGCGATTGGCAAGAATGCACTTGCTTCAACAAATCAAATTGTTCTGGACGGAATAAAAATGAAAATCTAACGTCCAAGTTATGAAAACGATAATCCGAATCGCACTGCTTGTTGCAACATTCTCATTGTGTTCATTCGCGCTCCATGCTGCGGATGGCGCCCAAGCAGAGAAAATTTTCAAGAGTCTTGTCGCGGCACAGACCGCGAAGGATTACGACGCTTTTGTGGCTGATGCCGACGACAATTTGAAAGCGGCCCTGACCAAGACTCAATTTGACGCTTCCTCAAATCTCATGATCAAGCGAACCAGCGGCGGCTATGACACGACCTTTCTCGGTGAATTAAATCAGCACGGCTATCAGGTTTTTCTCTATCGGTTGCGTTTCAAAGACGGCGGCGACGACATTCTCGGCACAATGAGTTTGAAAGACGACAAAGTTGGCGGAATCTATTTCAAATAGTCGCGGCGTTTCTGTTTCCTCTCCGAATTGCCGCTTGCCCGTCGCGCGGTGTGAATTAATCTGTCCGCATGGTTTGGTTCACTGACCGACATTTCTTTCTGCTCGCCGTCATCGTTTATGGCTTGAGCGCGGCCTACGCGGTTTTCCTCTGGCGTAAAGGCTTCCGGCGGGACGACCACGTGACTTATTTCCTGCTGCTCGTCGGCTTCACGCTGCACACGGTGGCGATGTTCAAGCGCGGACTTCGGCTGGATGCCTGCCCGGTCAATAACATTTACGAGGCCACCACGTTTCTGCTCTGGGCGCTCGTGGTCGCCTGCCTCGCCGTCGGGCTGCTGCCGCGCCTGAAATTCCTCGGCGCATTCGCCTCGCCGGTGCTGTTCGCCGTCGGCGTGTTCGCGCTCATGCCGTCGCTCGACCCGCCGCATGGGCCGAAGCCGGATTTCTCCAACTGGCTCACCAGCATGCATGCGGCGACCATCCTGCTCGCCTACGGTGCCTTTGGCCTCGGCGCGGTGGCGGCGGGAATGTTCCTGATGCAGCAGCACGACTTGAAGGCGCATAAAATCCGCGCCGTGCTGTCGCTGCTGCCTTCCATTCAGCGGCTCGAACTTGTCACCACGCGGCTGGTGTTCGCCGGGTTTATTTTGCTGACCGTTGGACTCGCCGCCGGCCATGAACTGCCGCGTCCGGCGGGCGCCGCGTTTTTTTTGGACTCGAAAGTCCTCTGGTCGGCGTTCCTCTGGCTGGCCTATCTGGAATTGCTTGTCGCGCACAGATTTTTCGGACGCTCCAGCCGCCGGTTCGCCATCGGCGTGTTCGGCGTATTTGTGTTCCTGCTGCTGACCTTTTGGATCACCAATCTGTATTCGTCCCTGCACCACCAATGAAGCAAACGTGTCGAGTGCCGAGTGCCGAGTGTCAAGTGCAGACAGACAGTGCGCTGCGCGTCGGCGTTTCCCCGCTTGTCACCCGTCACCCGTCACCCGTCAACTTTCCGGCATGAATGTCGTCGTCATTGGTTTGAACCACCGCACGTCGCCCGTGGAATTGCGCGAACGCTTCGCCTTTGCCGACGAAAAAATTCCCGGGGCGCTCGAAATGCTGCGTGAATCCCATATTGCGAAAGAAGCGGTCATTGTCTCGACTTGTAACCGCGTGGAAATTTATGCGGCCACTGCGCTCGCACCCGATGCCGCGTTTACGGAATTAAAGAGGTTTCTCGTCACGCACCACGCCTACACCGATCCGTTGAACGACGAACTTTACACTTTCGCCGAGCCGCACAGTTTGCATCATCTTTTCAAAGTTGCGTCCGGCCTCGACTCGATGGTTATCGGCGAAACGGAGATTTTCGGGCAGCTCAAGCAGGCTTACGAACTCGCGTTCCAGCATCGGCACACCGGCGCACGATTGAACAAGGCGTTCCAGCGCGCCTTCAACGTCGCCAAGCACATCCGCACCGCGACGAACATCCAGCGCGGCAGCGTTTCCGTGATGTCGGCGGCGGTGGAACTCGCGGAAAAGATTTTCAGTTCGCTCGCCGAACATGAAGTCCTCGTCATCGGCGCCGGCGAGACGAGCGAGAAGACGGCGCGTGCATTGCAATCGCGCGGCGTGAAAAAAATCACCGTCACCAACCGCTCGCCCGAACGCGCCGCCGCGCTCGCGGCAGAACTCGGCGGACGCGCCGTGCCGTTCGAGCAATGGCCGGATGAGTTTGAGAAGATTGATATCGCCATCAGCAGCACCACCGCGCCGCATCACATCCTCGACCGCGCGAAGCTGGAGCCGCTCATGCGCCGCCGCCGGAACCGTCCGCTGCTGCTCATTGACATCGCCGTGCCGCGCGACATTGACCCCGCCGTCAACGCGCTCGACAACGTTTATCTCTACAACGTGGACGACCTGCAAAGCATCGCCGACGATTATCTGAACCTGCGCCGGGAAGAAGTCGCCCGCTGTGAAAAAATCATCGCCGAGAAAGTTGCGGCGCTGATGGAGGCGAATAAATTTTCAACCACGGATGGCAACGGATGAACACGGATGGCCGAAGGATTTTCCGTGACTGGAAACGCATATAGGACTTTATTGTTTCCGCAACGCCACGACAGAAACCAAAACAAAATAAATCTAAATGCTCTACGATGACTTCAATTGGAATCTTCTTGATGATCCCGGCTTCAAAGAGGATGCAGTCAGAGAAGAATTGATTAGTCCATTGCTAACTCGGCTTGGTTATTCAGCAAGCGGCCCGTGCCGGATACATCGAAGCAAATCGCTCAAACACCCGTTCGTTTATTTAGGAAGCAAATCTCATCGGATTGAACTGATTCCTGACTACCTTTTTGAAGTTGGTGGCCACCACCGCTGGATTCTGGATGCGAAAGCACCGTCCGAGAATCTTTATGAAGGCAAAAATCCTCAACAAGCTTACAGCTACGCCATTCACCCGGACGTTCGCACTCGTTACTTCGCGTTGTGTAACGGTCGAAACTTTGTGATTTTCGACATCTTCTTGCTTAAACCAATTTTGACTTTTCCATTAAAAAATATCGCACAGCATTGGAAAGATTTGGTCGGTTTTGTTGGATCTGAAAAATTCAGTGGTTCGATAGATCAATTGAACCCCGATTTAGGTTTACACCTTCACAGACTTGGTATGAGCCATTTTGAATCAATGTATTTCGTCGGAATCGCCGTTCCGATGATAGCTAGAATAAGCGAAGACAATTTTATGATTTCAGGCCAATACAGATTTGGAGAGGAAGTTTTTTGCGCCAGCTTTGACTTTCACCAGTCACTACTCTCGCAATTGACAAACCTTCTTCCAGAGCCAGCACTTACATTAGCGAAACAAAGTTTATATCATGAGCCTTTTCAAGTCGATTTGCGGGCGATTCTTCCTCACGTCACAATTAAGTGCAAGCTCGGCATTCAAATTGAAATGACCCGTGATCGAAAAGAGGAGTTTTGTCCGTTAATAGTTACGCAGTTCGTTTGAGCAATTTTCAAGCTCCGTTCTCACAGCTTCAAATTGCTTCCACCGGCACAACAAAATTTGCGGCGAAAAAGACGATTTCTGTTGACCGTGTTTGCTTTTCATCCGTGCCCATCTGTGTGAATCTGTGGTTGAAAATTTATGGCCGTGGAACGTCCCATCATTATCTGCACGCGCGGCAGCGCGCTCGCGCTTGCGCAAGCCAACCTGATCGCCGCGCAATGCCGCGCCGCGTTTCCCCGGCTGCGCTTCGAGCTGAAGATCATCAAGACCACCGGCGACAAGTTGCAGACCGCTTCGTTGGCCAAGAAAGGCACGATGCTGCCAAAAGGTCTCTTCACGAAGGAACTCGAAATCGCGCTCGTCAAAGGCCACGCCGACCTCGCCGTCCACAGCTTGAAAGATCTGCCGACTGATTTGCCCGCCGGTCTGATTCTCGCCGCCACGCCGAAACGCGAGGACGTGCGCGACGTGTTGATTTACCGCTCCGCCGATTTTCTGGCCAATCAACTCTCAACTCTCAACTCTCAACAAGATTGGTCCCCGGGTCAAAGTGATTTGCGCGGCTTCAAACCGCATTTGAAGCTGAAAGATTTTCCCAAAGGCGCAACGATTGCCACCAGCAGCACGCGGCGGAAAATGTCGCTGCTCTGGGCGCGACCGGATTTGAACATCGTCGAGATTCGCGGCAACGTGACGACTCGGATGCAGAAAGTCGCCGAACGCGGCGAACTGGACGCGACCGTCCTCGCGCTTGCGGGCATGACGCGGCTGAATTTCAAAATCAACGCCGACGGCACACTCGCCGGCGACGCCGTGCCGGACGGTTTGCTCGCGACGGTTTTGGACTTGGACGTGATGCTGCCATGCGTCGGTCAGGGCGCGATTGGCATTGAGATTCGCGCGGACGACGAGCGGATTGCGAAGATCGTCGAGCGACTGAATCATTTCAACACCTTCCAAGCCGTGACTGCCGAGCGTGCGTTTCTGCACGGCATGGGCGGCGGCTGCCAAAGTCCCGTCGGTGCGCACGCGGAAATCACCGGTGAACAGATTGCGCTCAAGGCGGTTTCCTTCCGCGACGAAATGGTGAAGCGCGGCGAAGGCAAACGTCCCGTCAAAGAAGCGGCGGCGTTGGGCGAACAGATTGCAAAGGAATTGAAATAAAAGGCGCGAGCTTTCGCTCGCGCCTTTTCCCGGTTCCTCCGCTGGTTTTTAAGAATTACTTTTTGCCCTTCTTGGCCGGGCCGGTCGGCACGGTCGCGATGGTCTGCAGGATGCGGCCAGCAATCTTGTAAGGGTCGCCTTGCGAATTTGGACGGCGATCTTCCAAATACCCGCAGTAACCGTTGGGGATGAAGGTTTGCGGCAGGCGGACAGAAGCACCCCGATTGCCCACGCCGTAATTGAATTTGTCAATGGATTGCGTTTCATGCAGGCCGGTGAGACGCAGGTGATTGTCCGGGCCATAAACGGCGATGTGCTCGTTCTTGTATTTGTCGAACGCAGCCATGAGCGCCTCGAAGTATTCCTTGCCGCCGGCTTCGCGCATGTGCGTCGTGGAGAAGTTGGTGTGCATGCCGGAGCCGTTCCAGTCCACGTCCTTGCCGAGAGGTTTGCAATACCAGTTCACGTCCACGCCGTATTTTTCGCAGAGCCGCATGAGCAGGTAGCGCGCGACCCACATCTGGTCGGCGGCGTTTTTGGAACCTTTGCCGAAGATCTGGAATTCCCACTGGCCCTTGGCGACTTCGGAATTGATGCCTTCATGGTTGATGCCGGCGTCGAGGCAGAGGTCAAGGTGCGTGTCCACAATCTCACGCGCGATGCAGCCGACGTTCTTGTAGCCGACGGCGGTGTAGTATTCACCCTGCGGCGGGGGAAAGCCGCCACCGGGCGGAAAGCCGAGCGGTGCGCCGTCCTTGTAGAGAAAATATTCCTGCTCGAAACCGAACCAAGCGCCAGGGTCATCGGGAATCGTGGCGCGGGCATTGCTCGGATGCGGGGTCTTCTTGTCGGGCATGAACACCTCGCACATGACGAGCGCGCCGTTCTTCTTGGTGGTGTCGGGATAGACGGCCACGGGTTTGAGCATGCAATCCGAGGTGCGGCCCTCGGCCTGGCGGGTCGAACTGCCGTCGAAATTCCACCAAGGAAGCTCTTCGAGCGCAGGAAATTTCGCGAATTCCTTGATTTGAGTTTTGCCACGAAGGTTGGCAACGGGTTCATAGCCGTCGAGCCAGAGGTATTCTAATTTATATTTTGCCATGTGAGTGTTGGTTTTTGTTGTCTTGCGGATTCAGGCGATTCGTCAATTTTCCAGTTGAGCCTGCGATGCGCGCTGTTTTAGCAGGGCGAGTGCCATGCCGCAAGAGTTTTACGCGTGGTCAACTGGAAAACAGGTTTTACCCGCGTCAGACAAAGGATTTGCGATACGGCGACTTATTCACAGGCAAAAAAAAATAAAAACTGCTGGCGAATTTTTGCCGTGCTGCGCAAATTCATCCGCTCGCCGGGGAAACGCGGAGACGCAGGGAACGCAGAGTATCGCACAGCCAGAAAAGCGGAATCCAGCCTTTCCCGCCCAGAAACTTTTTACATTGCTCTACGTCTCTCCGCGTCCTTCGCGCCTTGCGTTTCATTTTCATCAAAGCGGCTTTTCATAACGGATGGGATGGGCGATAGTCAGACTGAAAATGTTGACCGTCAAAGATACGCTCCGTGCGACCGTCCGCTTGAGTTTTGACGGGCGCGTGTTCAAGACTTACCACGGCCCGAACGCGCGCAAGCGATTTGAAAACGAGCTATGCGTGCTGCGTCATCTCGAAGCGCGCAGATGTAATTTCGTTCCGCGATTGCTCCAAGCTAATGGAAAACAACTCCGCATTGTCACGACGAACTGCGGCAGCCGGGTGGAGCACATTGACGAAAAGCGCGCACAGGAATTGTTCACGGAACTGGAACAATTCGGCGTGCGCCACGACGACCCCGATCCGCGCAACATCACCTACCGGTCTTCCGATGGACGCTTTTGTTTGATTGATTTTGAGTTTGCGACCATTCTTCCTGAATCCAAGTCGACATGAAATCCAGACAAAGTTTTTGTTTTAACCACGAAATGCACGAAGCACACGAAAGAAGAATTTGTTTTAGTGCAGTTCGTTTATTCCGCGGTTGAAAATCCGGCATGAACCGTTCACCCGCAAAAAAACCCGCCAAGTTGAAATGGTCCGGCTGGACGGACTGCGGCAAATTCCGGCCGAACAACGAGGATTCCTTTCTGGGTCTGCAATTTGACGCGCGGGAAATTTTCCGGCTGGGAAAATTCGGCGAGGCGTCGCTGGAAAAGACGGATTTCGTTTTTGCAGTGAGCGACGGCATGGGCGGCGCGCGGGCGGGAGAATTTGCCAGCCGCATCGCCGTCGAGAAAATCACGATGCTCCTGTCGCGGGCGTTTCTACATTCCGCGCTCGGATTGCAGCCCGGATTTTCCGACGTGCTGACAGAATTGTTCGACCGGATTCATCGCGCGCTTGTTTTTGTCGGCGGGAGTTATGAAGAGACCGCCGGAATGCAGGCGACGTTGAGCCTGTGCTGGTTCATGCCTGGCTGGATGTATTTTGGCCACATCGGCGACAGCCGGATCTATCATTTGCCGAAACAGAAAAAAACCGTCCGGCAACTCACTCAGGACGACACGCACATCGGCTGGCTTTTGCGAAACGGGCAGATCAGCGACTACGAGGCGCGCACGCACCCGCGCCGCAAGGCGCTGCAAAAGGCGCTCGGCGGCGGCAACCAGTTCGTTGACCCGCAAGTCGGCGCGGTGGCCTGCGGACGCGGCGACATCTTTTTGCTTTGCACGGACGGTTTGACGGAAGGCATTTACGACAATCAATCGGTCGAACTGTTGCGCGCGTCTCAATCTTCAAAAGAAATGTCCAACCCGGCGCAACGGCTGGTGGAAACTTCGGTGAAAAATTCCGGGCATGACAACACGACGGCGCTGGTGGTTGAAGTGGTTTGAACCATTCTTATCGGTAGTGGGCTACTAAATTGGGGAATGTCTACCAGATTGTTGCTGGCGGATTGACTGGTTGACTTTAAAGCGTTTTCGGAAATTCAAATTAGGGGACTTATAGCAACATTACCCTGAAATTGTGAATTGTCGGTTGCGGGATTCATAATCAAATTTATTTTTTATTCCTCAAGATGAGATAAAAGACTCCGTAGACTATTAACAATGAACCAACCACCATGAGCAGCAGTGTTCCCGTATGAAAAGGGTGTCTATCAAAGATTAAATTTACTGGGGCGTTTGTATTCATTTCTTTGGCGGTTGCTGCGAGCTTTTCAATGCTCCGACTTTCTTTCTGGCAAGTTTGGTTGCCGCATGCTTGCCCTTCCTTGCGATATTTCGGCGACTCCTTTTGGGGTCATTGCGGCCTCTTCAAAATCTCATCCAAGACATTCTTATATTTCTGCTTGTTGGGGTCAAGCGCGTCAATTTTGGATTTTATCTTGTCTCGTTCTTATTCCCAGCGATTCAGTTTTCTGCAATGAACCGCATAAACCATAACCACCAAAACAAATGAACATAATGCACCTAATAACAGTATGCTGCGGTGAGTTTCGTAATTTTGTAAAATCCCTGTGTTTCTCCGCGTCCTCTGCGTTTCATCCGATTTTATTGATCCCAAAAATAAAGCCGGCGGGCAACTTGCGTCGCCCGCCGGTTCGTTAATGTCGAGAATCTTCTGACAACACGGTTATTTGGTGTCGAAGTCGTATGCCACTTCGCCGTGTTCGGAAATGTCGAGACCAGCCATTTCGACTTCTTCAGATACGCGCAGACCAACCAGCGCCTTGGTGATGAAGGCGCATACAATTGTGCCCACAATGAACAGCACCAGCGCGACGCCGACCGTCTTAAGCTGCTCCCACAATTGCGGCTGGAAGATTTGGTCGGTGACGGTCTTGCTCAAGTTGGTCGCCAAGTTCGGGTTGGCGGCCTGACGGGCAAACATACCAGTCATGATCGCACCGCACATTCCGCCGATGCCGTGGACGCTCCATGCATCCAGCGAGTCATCCATGCCGAGCAAGCCTTTGATTTTGTAGCAGAAGAACCACGGAATGGTGCCGGCAGCGATGCCAATCCACATTGCGCCGGAAGGCAACACATAACCGCAAGCCGGTGTGATGAGCACCAAGCCCGCCACTGCGCCGGAACAGAAACCCAGCACCGTGGGCTTGCCTCTGACAACCCAATCCCACATCGGCCAGACAAAGGAGCCAACCGCAGTGGCAAGGGTCGTGGTGGTAAAGGCATTGGCAGAAATGACGTCACCCGCCACTGCGCTGCCGGAATTGAAGCCATACCAACCGACCCAGAGCATCGAAGCGCCGATATAAGTCATCACAATGCTATGCGGCGGCATGGGTGTCTTCGGGTAACCAAGGCGCTTGCCAAGAATGATGCACAACACCAGACCCGACCAGCCGGATGACATATGCACCACCGTGCCGCCAGCGAAGTCAAGTCCCTTGATCTTTGCATCTGGATTCCAGCAACCATTCATAATGCCATTCACACCCCAGACCATATGGCCTTGCGTATTATATACGAGCAGTATCCACAGGGTCATAAACACGAGGATGGCCTTGAACTTCATGCGTTCAGCAATCGAACCAATGATGAGCGCCGGAGTGATGATGGCGAACATCAATTGGAACATGGCATACACGTTTTCCGACACCCAATATGAGTAACCGGGATTGGGTGCGGAAGTAACGTTATTGAACATCCAGCATACCTTCGGGCTGCCCATGATGCCCGAAATCCAGTCATGCCCCGCCTCTCCCTGAGTGAAGGCCATGCCCCACACATTCACGGCTCCGGTTGTGGCCCCGCCGTGAAGGCCGCCAGAACCGCCGAAGATCATCCCATAACTGCAAATATACCATAGTATGGTCGTCAAACCGGTGATCAGGAAACATTGGGCAAGCACGGAGAGCATGTTCTTTCTGCGGACCATGCCGCCGTAGAACAGCGCCAATCCGGGCAGTGTCATGAACAACACCAGCGCCGTGCTGGCCAGCAGCCACGCATTGTGACCGGCTCCAGGGAAGGATACATACCTGCCCGTGCTATTCACTAAGTTGGTGTTTATGATTGAGGGTCCAAGGGCAAAATTCACCGTCCAGTTGCCATTGGTGTCCGTGTAAGGTGCGGTTGGGTCGGAATTTGCAAAATATGCTTCGACCGATTCAAGACGTTGTTCAGTCGTCGGCGCATTGGTAGTCCAAGCGGCCACGGGTCCGTTGGTGGCTGCCACAGCATTGGTGGCCGTAGCCATCGCATTGGTCGCAGCCGCCGCAGCGTTTGTGTCATCCGCGCGCAGCGTGGTTACGCCGAACGCGGTGGTGGCAATCAAGGCAAGTGTCAGATAATATTTTTTCATGTTTTTATTCGAGTGAGGTTCAAGTTGTTGGGTTCGTTAAACAGCCGAATCGCCTTTCTCTTCGGTGCGGATGCGGATGGCGGTCTCGACAGGTGAGACGAAAACTTTTCCGTCGCCGATCTTGCCGGTCTTGGCGGCCTTGATGATCGCGCCCACGGCGGCGTCAACCTGACCGTCCGCCACGACGAGTTCGATTTTGATCTTGGGCAGGAAATCCACGGTGTATTCGCTGCCGCGATAGATTTCGGTGTGGCCTTTCTGGCGGCCAAACCCTTTAACCTCGCTCACGGTCATCCCTTCGATGCCGAGTTCGCTGAGGGCGTCCTTCACTTCTTCAAGTTTGAATGGTTTGATGATCGCGTCTATTTTCTTCATAGTTGTTTCATTGTGTATTTGCACTGCGCCTGTCCGGGCCAACCGTTGCGACCGGTTTCCCGGCGCAGTTCAGCTTCCGCCCGCGCCTCACGGGCGGTGCATAGAATCCAACAGTGCTTGGCTGTGATTGGCACACGCCGCTTTAGCAACGGTGATGCCATCCGGAAAAATCATTGAAGGAACGCGGATAAACCGCTGGTTTTACAGGGGATTTCTGGAGAATGATTTTTTTTTACCAATACAACTCCGCCGGTTTTCTGTTTCCTTTTGCACATAGAACGAAATTATCACCAGCGGCAAAAATGTGAATAACCCTGTGAACAAATCGGAACGGAAACCGGCGGAAAAAGGAATGGTCGGAGCGACAGGATTCGAACCTGCGACGTCTTGCTCCCAAAGCAAGTGCTCTACCAGGCTGAGCTACGCTCCGATTGCGCCACATGATTGCACGAATCAGCCACCACGCAAGCCATTTGACAATGAAACTGGGATTATGCCGTTCACAAACTATCAAGGTAGGGATAGTGCGCTGCGCTGTCCCCGTCGCCGAGCGCAGCGTCAGGCGACGGAAAAACGGAGTTTTTACCACGTTCGTTCCGTCCTGCCGGACGGGGACGCCGCGCGGCGTCCCTACCACCCGAAAAGTTTGTCAAAGACATAATCCCGAATGAAACAGAACATCCAAAAGCCAACACCGATCATCTAATGATGCCAGAAGCTCCGTCATTGGATGTTGGAGTTGGATGGTCGAGGTTGGATGTTTTTTCGTTCAGAATTGTTCGGAGTTCGGAAACGGCCTTTCTGTCATGCGATCCAACCCATCACAAAGTTGCTGGACGCTCCGCTGATTCGCGTTTAACGTTCCTGCATGTCAACGGAAACGCTTCCGACCCAGAAGAAAATCAACCTTCGCCGGCCAGACATCATGGAGGCGGTGCAGGCGCAGGTGCTCTCGCATTACCGCAGCGAACTCGTCGAGCGCATCCGCACCCACGGCAGCGTGCTTTCCGCCGGCGACCTCACCGTGAAGCTCGCGAAGGAATTCGGCTTCTGCTACGGCGTCGAGCGTGCGATTGACCTCGCCTACGCCGCGCGAAAATATTTTTCCGACGTCTCGCCGCACACGCCGATTTATCTGCTCGGCGAAATCATCCACAACCCCGAAGTCAACGACCAGATTCGCAACATGGGCATCCAGATCATTTCGCCCAAGCCAACGGACGAGGAGCTGTCGCAGTTGCAATCCGGCGACGCCGTCATCATTCCCGCGTTCGGCACCGAGGTCGGCACGCGAAAAAAACTGGAAGCCAAGGGCTGTGTGCTCGTGGACACGACCTGCGGCGACGTGATGAGCGTGTGGAAGCGCGTGCGTCAGTATTCAAAGGAAAACGTCACCAGCATCATTCACGGCAAGGCCAAGCATGAGGAAACCAAGGCCACGACTTCACAGGCGCGCGCCTACGGCAGCGGGCATTATCTCGTCGTCTTCACGCTCGCGGAAACGGATTACGTCTGCGATTATATTTTGAACGGCGGTGACAAGAACGAGTTCCTCGAAAAATTCAAGGGCGCGTATTCCACCGGCTTCGATCCTGAAATCCACCTGCATGCGGTCGGCGTGGCGAACCAGACCACGATGTTGCGCGGTGAAACCGAGGAAGTTCAGCGGCGCATAAAACAGGCGATGATCAAAAAATACGGCGAAGCTGAAATCGAAAAACATTTCCGCTTCTTCGATACGATTTGCGGCGCGACGCAGGATCGTCAGGACGCGTTGGAGAAAATGCTGCTTGATCCGCCAAACCTGCTCATCGTGATCGGCGGTTACAATTCCTCGAACACGTCGCACCTCGCCGAAATGGGCGAGGCCAAGCTGCCGACATTTTTCATCAAGAACGCGGCGAAAATGGAATCGGACAAAATGATTCGCCATTACAACCAGCATTTGCACCAGGAAGTCGTGACGCGCGACTGGCTGCCGCCCGGCAAAATCACGGTCGGTGTCACCGCCGGCGCATCGTGCCCGAACAATTTGATTGAGGACACCATTCGCCGGCTTTTTGAATTGCGCGGGATTTCGGTCCAGGAATTACTGGCGAATTGATTTTAATTTTTCATTCTGCATTTGAGCCATGCCGCGCACGCGACAAGAACTGGAACAAATCGAACGGCAGATTCTCGCGCCTTACGCGCAATTCAGCGGCGACACGCGCGGGCGAAAATACAACGAGTCGCCGCCAGCCTGGCGCACGCAATACCAGCGCGACCGCGACCGCGTCATTCATTCGCGCGCGTTCCGCCGGCTCGAATACAAGACGCAGGTTTTTCTCAACGGCACGGGCGATCATCTCCGCACGCGGCTGACGCACACAATTGAAGTCGCTGCCATTTCGCGCAATCTCGCCAGCGCGCTCCGGCTGAACACGGATTTGGCGGAAACGATTGCGCTTGCGCACGACCTCGGCCATTCACCGTTTGGTCACAAAGGCGAGCGGGTTCTCAACCAACTCATGCGTGCTCACGGCGGCTTTGAGCACAATCACCACAGTCTCCGCATCGTCGAGGAGCTGGAGCAAAAATATCCGAATTTCTCCGGCCTGAATCTTTCGTGGGAAGTCCTCGAAGGTTTGGCCAAGCATCAGACCGCCTTCGACCGGCCCGGCGTGAAGAAAGGTTTCGTCGCAAAAAATCCATCGCTCGAAGCGCAAATCGCCAACCTCGCCGACGAAATCACTTACTACAGCCACGATTTGGATGACGGCCTCGATTCCGGTCTGCTTTCGGAGAAAGAATTGTCCCGCCACGTCCGGCTCTGGGCGCACACCGCGCGCCTCGTGAAAAAGGAATTCGGAAAGCTTGCCGATGAAGGCCGCCGCTATTTCATCATCCGCACCATCATTGACCTGCAAATCGCCGACGTGGTGGAAACCAGCGAGCGGCTCATCCGCGCCGCCGGCGTGCAATCCGCCGACGACGTGCGCCGCGTTTCCAAGCCGCTCATTCAATACAGCCCCGAACGCCGCGCGCTGAACATCGAACTTCGCCGTTACCTCTACAAAAATCTCTATTTCAACCGCGTCGTGAACGAGCCGCACGTCCGCGCAAAGCAGCTTTTGAAAGACCTCTTCCATTTTTATTTGAAGCACCCGAAGGAAATCGGCGAGCAAGCGCGCAAACAAATCCGCCGCATCGGCCCGCCTCGCGCCGTATGCGATTACATCGCCGGCATGACCGACCGCTACGCGATTCAAGAGCACCAGCGGTTCTACGGCAACACGCTCAAATTCGCGTGACCGTTTCGCCCGCCGGAAGTTCCGCCAGCAATTCCGCGACCGTCTTCCCCTGCCCCGGAAAAATCAATTCCGGCGCAATCTCGCTCAAAGGCTGTAGCACAAACCGCCGCTTCTGCGCCCGTGGATGCGGCAAAATCAAATCCGGGGAATTGCGCGTTTCATTTTCAAACGCAATCAAATCCAAATCCAGCGGACGCGGTTCGTTGAGAATTTTTTTGGGCGCGCGGCCAGATTCTTTTTCCAAGTCACGAAGTATTTTCAGCAATGATTCCGGCGTTTCATCTTTTCGTGGAACGAGACCGACAACGGCATTTACAAATTTCGGCGAGTCCGGCGGACAAGCCACCGGCGACGTTTGCCACAAAGAAGATTTATGAACCGGCTCGTCTGAGAAATTCTGCAACCGCGTCAGCGCGTCCAAAATGATTCGTCGCGAATCACCAAGGTTTGAGCCAAGCGCGACGAAAGCCAGTTTCTGAACTTCTGTCTTCTGCCTTCTGCCTTCTGCCTTCATTTCAGCCCCAGCACGTCCTGCATGTCGTAGAGGCCGGGCTTTTGTTTCACGACCCATTCCGCCGCGCGCAGGGCGCCGTTGGCGAACGTGTCACGGCTCGACGCCTTGTGCGTGAGTTCAAGCCGTTCGCCGGTGTTCGCAAAGATGACCGTGTGGTCGCCTACGACATCACCACCACGGAGGGAATGGATGCCGATTTCCGCAGGCGTGCGTTCGCCGACGATGCCGACGCGACCGTGCCGCGTCGCTTCCTTCAAGTGCAGGCCGCGCACATGCGCCAGGATTTCCGCGAGCGTCCTGGCCGTGCCGCTCGGCGCATCGCGCTTGAGGCGATGGTGCATCTCGACCACCTCGAGGTCGAACTCCGGGCCAAGGATTTCCGCCGCCTTGCGCGTGAGCCAGAACAGCGTGTTGACGCCCGTGGAAAAATTCGACGCCCAGACGATGGGGATTTCCTTCCTCGCCTGCTTGATTTCAAACGTCTCCGTGTCGTTGTGGCCGGTCGTGCCGATGACGAGCGCCTTCTTGTGTTTGGCGCACAGCGTGCCGACATGCGTCGTGACCGCGTGCGAGCTAAAATCAACCACCACGTCGCCCCGGTCAATGGCGGCGGCGAGATCGTCTCCCTGGTCAATCTGCGCGACGACCTGCAACCCGCGATGTTTCGGCGCGCAGGCCAGCAACGCCTGCCCCATGCGCCCCTTCGAGCCGACAATGATGACTTTAATGCTCATGAATTTTTCAATTCTTCCAAAACAGTATCTTTGTTCGGCAGCAGGCCGTGCATTTCGAGCTTGTAACAATGTTCGCCAGCCAGAACAAGTCCCGCCGATTTTTTAACGTCCACGAAATGTTGCGCGGTTTTGGGCGATTCTGCCCAGGCGGAAAGTTTCAGATTCGTCTTGCCAGACGGCTGGCAATACAAAACGTGATCAAATTTCGCACGGGCGTGAACTTTGCCGTCGTGAACGTGAACGGTTGGGAAAAACACCTGCGCGCCGAGCGACGAGGGAAATTCAAAAGCCATCGGATGCACCGTCTGCGCTCCGGGTTTGAGCTTGAAGACCGCGAAACCAAAACGCCGGTAGTCGGGCATTTTCGCGAATAAATCCGCTGGCATCCTGAACCGCTCGTCCAAACGACTGAAATCTTTGACGGTCGGAACGAATGAAGCCTCGAAGTTTCCCACTTGAACAACTTCCAATGTCGCTGCGCTGCTTATTCCCAAACTGGCTGGAAGATTTTCCATGAAATCGGATCGGACTTTTGGAAACCCGGCGTCCAAATCACCAAAAAAATTCTGATAGGTTTCCAAATTGATGAAGCGAACGGCTTTTTCGTCCGAACCTTTTTTCACTGGAACCGACAGCACCATCGCCAGGGGTTTCGCCATGTTCAACGTCATCGAATAGATGACGAACTGCCGGCCACTTTCACTCATACGGGCGAAAATGTTCGTCGCAGACACGGATTTGACTGGGCCGGAAAAACAACACATAGCTCACTCCAAAACGCCGCAACGCTTCATCGTCGTGCGCAGTGCGTCCCAATTTTTCGGGTTCATCGACACGAGCGGCAGCCGGTATTCTTCCTTGATCAATTTCATCATCGCCAGCGCGGCTTTCACCGGAGTCGGATTTGTTTCAATGAACAAATCCTTGAACAACGGATAAAACTTTTTGTGCAGCCGGATTGCAGCGGCGGTTTTGCCGGTCGAAAATAATTTCACCATCTGTGAAACTTCCTTCGGAATCACATTGGATGCCACGCTGATGACGCCGTTCGCGCCGACGGCCATGAACGGCAGCGTCAGCGAATCGTCGCCGGACAAAATCTCAAACTTCGGCCCCAACGCCGCGCGCAACTGCGACACGCGGTCGCAACTGCCGCCAGCCTCCTTGATGCCAATGATATTTTTGCACGCTGCCGCGAGACGTTTCACCGTTTCCACGCCGATCTCAACTCCGCACCGGCTGGGAATGCTGTAAAGCACGATGGGCAGTCTGGTTTCGCGCGCGACGGCGCGAAAATGTTGGAACAGCCCCTCCTGTGATGGCTTGTTGTAATACGGCGCGACCTGGAGCGAGCCGTCCACGCCGAGCTTTTCGGCGGTGCTCGTCAGGTAAATCGCCTCGCTCGTGGAATTGCCACCCGTGCCGGCGAGCACCTTAATTTTGCCAGCGGCGAACTTCACCGCCAGCCCGATGATTTCCAGATGCTCGTCGTAATCCACCGTTGGCGACTCACCGGTGGTGCCGACGGGCACGATGCCGTCCACGCCGCCCTTGATTTGCAACCCGATCAAGCGCTTGAGCGCGGCCTCATCCAGTTCCTCGTTTTTGAACGGCGTGACAATTGCGGTGTAAGTTCCGGTGAACATGACTCTGACAGCATCGGAAAATCCGCACGGTTTGGCGAGCCTGAATTGGGTTTCAAATTCCCGGCCTAATTCAATACGCCGCCGGCAAAACCGGTTTGAGGTTGGAGCCGGTGATTCTCGACCGCTGCTCGATGCCGGTCTGGTTCGCCGTGCCGCACGCGGAAATCGGGCCGTTACATCCCGGTATGAAGCAAAAGAATGGCAACGGGCAAACCGGCCATTACGACGACGGGCATTAGAAGGCTCGCCGGGGCGTTGAACTTGTGGGTGGATTTTATCTGCTATCGCCAAAAGTTCCTTGATCTTTTTTCTCAATTCACTGTTTCGACAAACATTTCACTGCTCTTGTTTTGGATGCAGTCCGAACTGAATTAATTTCTCACGCAATGTCAGCCGCGAAATGCCCAGCCAGCGGGCGGCTTTGGCTTGATTGCCATGCGCCAATTCGATGGCGCGGCTGAAAATCGCCTGCTCGGCTGCTCCCTGTAATCGCGCGTAAGCATCCGTCAACTCGCCGCGTTGCGCCGCAGCAATCAGTTCATCCACGTGTTCGTGAAGGGATTTGTCCACGGAAGCCACGGGCAGGCGCAGCTTGGCCAGTGCCGCGTGAACGTGCTCGACACCAATGGTGTAGTTCTGCGCCAGCAGCAGCACCTTGCGCGTGACGTTTTCCAATTCCCGCACGTTGCCCGGCCAGGATTGGACCTTGAGGAATTCAACCGCGTCCGGATGGATGGCGGGATTTTCCACGTTGAACTCGGCGGCGTACTTTTGCAAAAAGAACCTGACCAAATCCGGGATGTCCTCCTTGCGCTGGCGCAACGGCGGCAGACCGAGCACCACGACGCTGATGCGGTAGTAAAGGTCTTCGCGAAACTGGTTTTGCCTGATGGCGGCCTCCAAATCCCGGTGCGTGGCGGCGATGACGCGCACGTCCACGGGAATCGTTTCCTTGCCGCCAAGCCGATGCAGGCATTTTTCCTGCAACACGCGCATCAGCTTGACCTGTGTTCCCATAGTCATGTCGCCGATTTCATCGAGAAAAATGGTTCCATGATCCGCCTGTTCAAACCTTCCGATGCGCCGGGAATCCGCGCCGGTGAATGCACCGCGTTCGTGGCCGAACAATTCGCTTTCCAGCAACGTTTCAGGAATGGCCGCGCAATTGATGGCGACAAACGGCGCGTTGGCGCGGTCACTGTGCTGGTAAATCGCACGGGCAATGAGTTCCTTGCCCGTGCCCGTCTCGCCGCGAATCAGGACACTTACCGGCTTGGAGGCGATGCGTCCGATTTCCTTGTAAATGGTCTGCATGGCGCGGCTGTTGCCGATGATGGCGTCACGCGCCGGATTCGTCGCGCCGATTTGCACCGGCTCCGACATGAGCCGGCTCGCCGCGACCGCCTGTTCCACCAAGGACAGCAATTCGGGCATTTCAAACGGTTTGACAAGATAATCGTAAGCGCCCGACTGGGTGGCCTCAATGGCGGTTTCGGTCGTGCCGTGAGCTGTCATCAAAACGATGGGCAGCCGTGGATGCGTGGCGTGCAAATCGCGCACGAGTTCCAATCCGTCCAGCCCCGGCAGTTTTAAATCCGTGATGACGGCGTCGAACACGATGTTCTTCGCCCGGGTCAACCCCGTGTCGCCGCGTCGCTCCACCACCACTGTGTAGCCTTCATCGGCGAGCACCCGGCACAGGGTGCTGACAATGGCCGGATCGTCCTCCACGAGCAGTATTTTGGCGTTTGGTTTCATTGCTTCTGGGCGCTCGGCAAAATGATGCCAAAAGTTGTGCCATGATTGATCTGGGTTTGATATTGGAGCGCGCCCTGGTGTTTTTCGACAATCCGCGCGGCGATTGGCAGACCCAGACCGGTTCCAAAATCTTTCGTCGTAAAAAAGGGATCGAACAGTCGCTTCTCGACATCCGACGGAATGCCTTTGCCGGTGTCGCTGACCTCGAGGATCACAACTTCCATTGACCGGTCGGAAATCCGTTTTTCGTCGAGACGCGCCCGCAAAGTAATTGACCCGTTTTCACCAATGCTGTCGGCGGCGTTTTGGATCAGATTGATCAAGACCTGCTTGATCTGCTGCGGGTCAATGTGAATCCACGCCGGTGTCACGTCTTCAAACACAAGCTTGATATTCGCCTCTTCAAGCTCCGGCGCCATCAACGTTTGCACTTCGCGCAACGGCGATTCTGCGGGAATGACAACCAACTGCGGGTTGGATGGCCGCGCGAATTGCAGGAAGTCTTTGACAATCCGCTCCAGCCGGTTGATTTCGCTGGCGATGAGATTGGCATCCCCGTGTTCGGGTGTTCCCGGGGTGAGATGTTTTTGCTGCATGTAAAGCCAGGCCTTGATTGCGGTCAACGGATTGCGGATTTCGTGCGCGACGCCGGCGGCCAACATGCCCAGCGAGGCGAGTTTCTCCTGCCGTTCCACGAGCCGCCGGCTTTCCACCAGTTGCACCTGCAAAGGAGCAATCAGTTCACGATAAATCAACAACACCAGCCAGCAGCCAGCGACAAACAACAACGCCAGAGAGCCGAACAGGACAAACCGGAGGATGTCGAGCGACCGGGTGATCTGCGCACGGAACGAGTCCAGCGACGCTTGGTGGGCTTCAGCCAGTTGAAAACTAAGATTCAAAATGTGCTTGGACTGTTTTTCAAATTCGGTGAACTCGACCACGCGGGTTATTGACTGGTGACTGGCGTAAATTTTGGCGTTGATCGCCATCGCCGCGGCCAGATAGTCCCTGTAGGCCGCGCGAATCTGGAGGAGAAACGTCCGTTCCTTTTGCGAGGACAGAATCGGTTGCTGCTCGTTGATCCAGCGGTCCAATTCCTTGCTGGCCGTTTCAAAGTCCTCCCACTCGCCGGGTTCGCGATAAGCGGCGTAACGCAGGACCGTGTTGTTCAAACCCAGAATGGCTTGCTGCAAGTGGTCGGCGATTTGGAAACTTTTCCATTGCACGGCAGTGAGCTTTTCCTGCAACTGGTTTATTTGCTGCGTGGAAATGTGCGCCGTCCACGCAACCAGCATCACCAGCAGCGCGATGGTTGCGAAAAAAATCGTGATCCTGAATATAATGCCTGGGTTCATGCCAAACTTCCGGCCTCTGGGGCCGATTATTTTCAGCCATGCGGGAATTTCATTCCCAGCCAGTCGCGTCTGTGAACCTTCGACAACAAATTCCGCAAATGGTTGAAAAATAATTGCGACGGCAATTCAATGGTCAGCCAGTTACCAGCACCGGAAGCAAAGTTACCACACGCGCAGCCGCGCGCGAATGGCGGATGATAAAAATCCACGCAATCGGCAATTATTTTTTCATTTCGGCGGTTGGCACACTTCGCGCTAATCACAATTACTGAAACGTGTCGAACTTCATCGGCACATGTTTTGTGAAATAAATAAATGCCACTGACAAAAAATGACGGGATGTCCGTTGTGAATGTTCAGCTCAAATCATCTCTGCTAGATGCCGCCATAAAGGCTTCAGTCAAAAAGAAAAAATACATCCTGCTGGTTGACGATGATCCCGCCATCCGGCAGGTTCTCCTTCACCTCCTGACCGAAGAAGGTTATGTCGTGCTGCTGGCGGCCAACGGCGTTGAGGCCGTGGAGTTTGTCAGCGCCCGGCAATTTGACCTGGTGCTGCTGGATTTGAACATGCCGCTGAAGGACGGCTGGGAAACTTTTGAGAACCTCTCTTCGGAAAATCCGCTGCTGCCGATCATCGTAATCACAGCCCGTTCCAACCAACTTTTTCCCGCAGTGGCCTCTGGCGTTGGCGCCTTGATGGAAAAGCCGCTCGACCTGCCGAAACTTTTAAGCACGATCCGTGAACTTCTGGAGGAGCCGGCGGAAGTCCGGCGCGCGCGCATGGCGGGACGGACTTCGGAATTTCATTATATCCCGCCAAAGGCAAACGCGTCTGACAGACGGGCAAGTTGAAACGAGGTTTGGAGTCGTATTAAGGAGAGTCGTATCAAGTCCGCATCGCTAAATTCCGCATGGTTAAGGTGGTCAACCGGTTCGGAACGAATTTCATTCCGGCCGCTGTCAACCCATCTGCCTTTTCTTTCGTGGGTGCAATGGCCAGCCAATAAAACCGGCGGAGGTTATGGATTAGACCAAATGAAAAATAAAAACTGAAAAATAACATGATGACATCTGAATATCGCAATCGTATCAAGGAACTGTGGCCGAAGCTTCAAGCGAACAATCTTGAGGCGAAGCAGGAATTGGCCGTCCTGTTGAAAGAGCGGCGTGAGACAAAGCTGTGCGACTGTGGTTGCGGCCGCCCGCTTCTCAAAATCAGGATCCGGGCGGCAAAATACAAAAAATGCCAAAATGCGGGGCGTTTTTTTTCCGCTCTGTGCTATCAAATCTGGCGCCGCTCAAAATTCCTTGGTGCCGCCGGCGCCGCGCTGCTCTTGCTGTTTGCCCCGTCCTCCATGCTTTTCGCCGCTTCCGCGACGTTGGGATGGAATCCGACCGTCGGCGCCAAGAGTTACAATATCTATTATGGCGGCAAGAGCGGTAATTATACAAACAAGGTTTCGGGCATTCTGACAGCCAGCATCACCCTCGCGGGTTTGATGGGCGCAGACACTTATTATTTTGCCGCCACAACGGTGAACACGGCAGGCATTGAAAGCCTGCTTTCAAAAGAAATTTCTTATTTGATTCCCTCCAGTTCAGTTGTGCCAAGTCAACAACCAACTTTAACATCACCAAAATACTCCAATGGCCGGTATAGCTTCGCAGTTTCTGGTGTGTCGGGGCAAAAATACGCGGTGGAGTCGTCCAGGAATCTGTCCCTTTGGACCCGGCAGACGACCAACACGGCACCATTCACGTTTGTGGATACCAACGCGAGCCAATATAATCAACGATTCTATCGCGCGGTCTATCTGCCTTAAGAGGTGAAAAGCGACTGCTTGATTTTGCAGCGTACCGGCGGATGCAAAACATTTGATGACGGGTTTTGTAACTGGCAGGGGATCTCATCGGATGGCGTCCGGTGGTAAGAAAGTTATCAGCACCGGAAGAAGAGTTACCATGCGAGCGGGGCGCTTGGATTTTTAAAGAGTCAAATACGGGGGAAATTGAGCAGAAAAATCCGCTTTGGCGGCTGGCACGCTTTGCGCTGATTATCAGCAAGCATAAAGAAACGGAAGCAACAATGGCGCAAACCGGCGGTGTTCGGCATCCGTTATTGGTTTTGATGAACACAGCAAACAACAAACAAAAGGAACAACATGAAAACGACCAGATCAAAAAACTGGACGGCTGTTTCTGCGGCTGTTTTGACGGCGACCGCGGTTTTCCGCGCGTCGGCAGACCAGGCGGCGACGGCTGCCAAACCGGAAAAAACCTGCACGGGCACGGTGACGCTCGTTGATTCAAAGGAGCATATATTGAACGTGAGAGGGTGGACGACGCTGGAAAAGAAGTTCAATCTTGGGATTGTGTGCATCTACACATTGCCGGACAAAGGCATCGGCACGGTTGATGAGTTGCGGCTGGGCGAAAAGGTCACGGTCACCTATCAGAACGTGG
>Ga0182018_10000626_pt1 | contig 44533 bp, 36 predicted proteins | sample 812P2MmetaG_FD_120490 | JGI IMG/M metagenome (GOLD analysis project Ga0182018, IMG submission 120490) | Permafrost microbial communities from Stordalen Mire, Sweden - 812P2M metaG | ecosystem: Environmental > Terrestrial > Soil > Wetlands > Permafrost | place: Sweden: Stordalen | collected... | reverse complement strand
GCGGACGAGATAGTTCTTCAGATCGCGGCGATGAACGACTGCGTCGAGAAAGCCCTTTTCAAGCAGAAATTCGGAACGCTGAAAGCCTTCAGGAAGTTTCTGGCGGATGGTCTGCTCGATGACCCGGGGGCCGGCGAAGCCAATCAGGGCTCCGGGTTCAGCGATGTTGAGATCGCCAAGCATGGCAAAGCTGGCAGTAACGCCGCCCGTGGTGGGATCGGTGAGCACGCAGATATAGGGCACCTTGGCGTCGTCCAACTGGGCGAGCGCGGTAGAGATCTTGGCCATCTGCATCAGGCTGACCACGCCTTCCATCATGCGCGCGCCTCCTGATGCGGCAACCACGATGAGCGGCTTGCGTTCAAGCCGGGAGCGGTCAACGGCCCGGGCGATAGTCTCGCCAACCACAGCGCCCATGGAGCCACCGATGAATCCATATTCCATGGCACTGAGCACGACATCGTGGTGGCCGAGCTTTCCGATGGCGTTGAGGATGGCGTCGTCGAGGCCGGTGGCCTTCTGCGCGGCAAGGAGCCGCTTCTTGTAGGGCTTGACGTCGGTAAAATTCAGCGGGTCAGTTGAGCGCAGGCCGCCGTCGACGAACCGGTAGCCGGGTTCGAGCAGGAGGTCGATGCGCTTGCGGGCATCGATCTTGAAATGGTACTGGCACTTCGGGCAAACACTCAGATTGGTTTCAAGCTCAGCTTTGAAGATGACCGCGGCACAGCCAGGACACTTGATCCAGAGGCCCTCAGTGCGAACATTCTTCCCGGGGCCGGAACCGGAATCGTACTCACCGTTTTCTCTCTTAAACCAGGACATTCGAACTCTTTCTCAAAAACAGGGGAAGATTGCATCACAGGATCGGCGCCACAGGGATGTTGCTGCCGGTGGGCCCGACCACTGCTTCAATATTCTATGCCGCGCTGCGCCAGAATGCCTTTCTGATAGGCATGTTTTAGCTCGCGCATTTCGGTAACGGTATCAGCCAGCTCAACAAGCAATGGGTGGGCGTTGCGACCGGTGAGGATCACGTGCACCATCTCAGGGCGTCCGCGCAATGCCTCTGCCACCACGGCCGGATCCAGCATTCCGTAACCGATGGCATAGTTGATCTCGTCCAGGATCACCATGTCCCACTCGCCTGAGTAGATGGCTTCGCGGGCCTCGGCCCATGCAGCATTGACCAGGCGCGTGTCCTCGGGGTCAGTTTCAGCGCCGCCAACCTTCACAAAGCCGCGGCCCATCTGCTTCAGAACGAAGTTTGATCCAAAGGCTTGAACGGCATCCAGCTCACCGTAGTGCCAGGAGCCTTTCAGGAACTGGAGCATCAGCACCTTCATGCCGTTGCCCACCGCGCGCAGTGCAGTGCCCATGGCAGCGGTAGTCTTGCCTTTGCCGGGACCGGTGTTGATGAGGATTAGTCCTTTGCGGGAATCGGTCATAGAAGAGATCGGGATTCAAAGATCGGTTGACAGGCCCTCAGTGGCCAGCGTGATAGGGGTGGCCAGTAAGAATTGTAAATGCCCGGTAGAGTTGTTCTGCCATCACCAGCCGGGCCAGTGAGTGGGCCAGCGTCATAGGCCCAAGCGAGAGCAGCAATTGAGCCCGCTTGCGAGTCAATTCAGACCATCCATCGGCCGGTCCGATGGCGAAAACTATATGCTGAGCGCCCTCGTCGCGTCGCGTGCCCAGCCATGCTGCAAAAACTTCTGACGTCATCTGCCTGCCGCGGCTGTCGAGAAGAACAGCGACCGGGGCCGTGCGGGCACGCTGCCTGTCGAGCCAATCGAGCATGCTTTCCTCGGTGCGGAATCCTTCGGCCTGACAGTTTGCAAATGGCGAGCAACGCTCAAGGTAGAGGCGAGTGAGAGCATCAAAATCGTCTTTCGGTTTTGCCTGCGAACCAGACTTGGCGCGGACCTGTGCACCGATGTGGATGAGCGTTAGGTTCATGGGGGCAGGATACTCCACGGGGTGTCAACGAATGATTCCCGGGGCCTTGCGGGAATTCCCCAAAAACGATAGGTGCTGCCCATTTTTGGAATATACGGTTGACTTTATCCGTAATCCCATATTTCGCCTTTTTGGTTGGGCTATGTGAATTGTCGGTAAATCTTTTAATTTCAACAGCAAACGAATTCTTTTTTGGAATCGCTGCGATTGGCAGTCGTCATGCAGTGTTCACAACACTGAGCTGCCTCTGCAGTTTCGAAGGGGAGTGCGTTCTGCACCACGGATTTTTGAACTTACTGAATACTGGTCACGCTTCTAGTCCTACCGTCTTACTTTCTTTTTGAGCATTCAATTGACGGAGCGGGCCAGTTCCCCGATCGAGACACCAAAGCAAAGTGCACGGGTTGCCCCAGGCGATGAAATCACCGTTGCCGACAAGCATATCCAAATCACGGAACCGGCAAATTCAATTTTCGAGGATGGAGCCATAATGAGAGTTTGGACCGAACAACTGAAGCGTCTGGCCACACCGCGGTGGCTTGCTCTGGCCCTTGTGGTGCTGTTTACACAATGCATTCTTGCGCAAGAGACAACCGGCGGACTTCAAGGAACAGTGAAGGACCCCACGGGCGCCGTGGTTCCAGGGGCCGATGTTGTCGCAACGACTCCAACCCTTGTCGGTTCAAAGGAAACCCGCACGGATGCTGCGGGCTATTACCGCTTTGCCAACATGCCTCCTGGCGAGTACACGCTGGTGGTGAAGGCGCCGGGCTTTGACACCTTGAAGCGCACAGGCCTGGTTCTCGAGGTCGGCCACCTTCCGACCGTGAATCTGGAACTGAAGGTCGGCGCGGTCACCTCTGTTGTCGAAGTGAAGACTGAGGGCCCGATGATCGACACAACTTCGACCACGACCCTAACAAACATTCCGGAAGATGTGCTCCAGGATGTACCCCACGGCAGCTCCTTCCAATCGGTCATTCAGTTTGCGCCTTCCGCTCGCAATGAGCCCTTGGCAGGCAGCACGATGATCAGCAACGGCACCGGCAGCGTCTCTCCCGGCAACGGCAGCAACGGTGGAAACGTCGGATATTCGATCGGCGGCGGCTCCGACTCAGAGAACTCCTATCTGGTGGAAGGCCAGGAGACAGCCAACATCATTGGCGGCTACTCGCACACCAGCGTTCCTTTCGATTTCATTCAGGAAGTGCAGCTGAAGAGCTCGGGCGTTGAAGCCGAGTACGGTGGCGCCCTGGGCGGCGTCGTGAACGTGATCATGAAGAAGGGCACCGCAAAGTGGCACGGTTCAATCTTTACGGGATATCAAGACGCCGCCATGAACGGCTCACCGAATGCCTATCCCCGCTATGACATCACTTCAACAGGCACACCCACAAGCTGGGGCGCCATCGATCCTCCCTATCAGAGCGTTCAGCCTGTCCGGAACCACAGCGACAACTTCTGGCCTGGCGTCACTGTCGGCGGCCCGCTTGTGGATCTTTTCCCGAAGATTTATGGCATCCCGGATTCGTTTTATCAAAGACTGAAGGACAGGGTATTCCTATTCGCCGGCTACAATCCTGAGTTCAACTCCTTCGCAGAGAGCGTTAACTACGGCCCCGCGAATGGCGGCCTTATTCCTTTCAGCCAGAACACCCATACAGACTATGGCAACGTCCGCCTCGATGCAGAGGTAACGCAAAAAATCCGCGTCTTTGGTTCCTGGCTCTACCAGGCCCAACGCGAAGCTGGCGAAAACCTGCCGAACGGCGATCCGATCGGCAACCAGATCAACTCTTCAACAGGTTGCCCTGGATCGTTTACCACCGCGAACAACTCCAATTGCATATCGAGTGGCAACCCCGTTTCGGCTTATGCACACACGCTTGGCTTCACCGCCCCCAATATCACTCTCAACACCGGCGCGGACATTACCCTCACCAACTCCCTGGTAGCTACGACGCGGTTCGGATACTACTTTGAGAACTACCACGACTTTGGTTTCCCAGAAGCCGGTACGATCTACAGCTTCCAGGACAGCGGTACCGGGACCCAGACAGACACAAACGGAAATCTTCTGTCGAAGTCCGCACCCCAGCTCGCCCAGGCAGCCGGCTCTATCAACCTTCCCGTCGACGGCAGCTTTACGCACCGCAACTCGAACAAGGCCATCCAGTTCGATCAGGATGTTGCCTGGTTCCACTCGGGAAGAGGTGGCACGCACAACTTTAAGTTCGGCTACCAGCTGGACCGTAACTCCAACGACATCCTTCAGGGCTTCAACACGGCATATACCCAGGTGTGGCCGGGAGTCAGCAACGCGTATGCACCGCAGGGACCGATAGGTAAGCAGAATTGCGCCGCTGTTGAGGCAATGACGGGAGGTTCGACCTGCGTGGGCACCTTTGGCACCATCGACGTCTATGACTTCGGCAGCGGCGGCAGAGCCATTGCATACAACCACGGACTGTTCGCCCAGGATGCCTGGACAATCGGCAAGGGGCTTACAATCAACGTCGGACTTCGCATGGAGAAGGAGTACCTGCCTGCTGAGAATCAGCCAAGCAACGCAAAGATCACCAGGCCCATCGACTTTGGCTGGGGAGACAAGATCGCGCCGCGCATCGGCGGAGCATGGGATGTGTTCAAGAACGGGAAGATGAAGGTGTTCGGCGGCTTTGGTGACTTCTTTGACCAGATGAAGCTGAACGTAGCCATCAGTTCCTACGGTGGTCAATATTGGCAGGAATGCTGGTATGCGTTGATGACCCCCAATCTTTCCACCATCAACCCTGTCTATAACGGTGCTGGCCGCGATTGTGCCGGATATGACTCCACCGACCAGGCAAACTTCGGCGGCACAACCCCCTCGGGACTGGTCTTCCTCGAGAACCAGAACCTCCGTGCATGGCCAACCACCTGCTCCACCTGCAGCATCGCGCAAGAGGGAACGGCCCCAGGGTTGAAGCCCTACGAGCAGCACGAATCGGACTTCGGTGTGGACTATCAGCTCAGCCCAACCCTTGCATTGGAAGGACGCTGGGACCGTCGTCGGCTTGATCACGTGATCGAAGATTCATCCATCTTCAATCCTGCGGTTGGTGAAGTGTTCGTGATCGTGAACCCCGGCCAGGGGATTAACTCCACATTCAATGGCTTTTACAACTTCATTTATGGCGCAGCACCCCCGCCATGCACAGGAGTCTGCCCGGCCAACAAAGTGATCCCCGCGGCCCGCAGCTATGACGGTGTAGAAATCCGCCTCACCAAGGCGCAGTCCAACCATTGGGCTGGAATGTTCTCTTATACCTACAGCAACTTCCGGGGCAACTATACCGGCCTCACCAGCACCGATGTAGCCGATGGCGGCGGCGGCCGCAATGCGCCGAACAACAGCCGTTCTTTTGACGAGCCGCATTTCTCATGGAACGCGAACGGAGGATCTTCCAGCGGGCTGTTGCCCACCGATCGCCCCAACGGCCTCAAGGGCCAAGCGTACTACGAGCTGAATTGGTTGAAGAGGATGGCAACCGATTTCGGCATCTTCCAGGTGGCTTACAGCGGTACCCCGCTGACCAGCTATCTTGATGTGGGTTACGCTTTCCCGAGCGGCTTTGCTGTGCCACCCAGTGGCGCTTTCCCGACCGATATTGTGAATCGTGGAAAGTGGATCGATGTTACGCAGAATCTGGGCACCGGTGTGATCACTGCGAGCGCGCCGTACACCAAACGCACACCATGGTATACGCAGACAGACTTCAACCTCCGCCAAGCCTATAAAATGGGCGAATCGAAGTCCCTGAGCTTTGATGCGACGTTTTCCAACCTCCTGAACCAACGCGCAGTGGTTTCGAACAACCAGGAAATTGATTCCGGCTTCGCCGCGAACTTCATTGCTCCCGCTGGACTCACTCTGTTCAATGGTCCCTCTTTCTATGGCGCGGCCCAGCACAAGTATGACTACGTGGGCGCAATGAATTCCACTCCGCTCACTTCAGGTTCGGGTGGTCTTGGTGGTGGCGGACCGATCACTATCAGCAGCCAGTATGGAAAGCCATACTTGTATCAGCTGAGCCGCAATATCCGCTTGCAGCTGCACTTTACCTTCTAAGACCAATCAACTGCAGACAAAAAAGGGGATTCGCTTCGGCGGGTCCCCTTTTCTGTTTGGAGCAGAAAATGTAGATTGAAGTGCTCGGCTGTAGCAAATATTGCGTTTGCCGGCCTGAAGTCTATTTTTTCGCGGCGGATTTCTTTGGGGCGGCTTTCTTAGTCGCTGTCTTTTTCGCTGCGCTCTTTGCTGGCGCCTTCTTTGCCGCCTTCTTCGGTTTAGGTCCGGCGGCAATTTTACTTCTAGCCGGCTTGGCCTTGGCCTTGCTGCGTGCGGCAAGAGTTTTCGCCGACAGGGCGGCCGTCAACTCAGCGTCGAATTCGGCTGGTGTGAGCGGGCGAGCGGACTTGCGCAGCCTTTCAATGTCATAGAAGGATCGACGCTCGGCGAGAAACACGTGGACGACAAAGTCCACATAGTCGAGCAGAATCCAATGACCCTGGCGACGGCCTTCAACTGAGTTCGGGTAGGTGCCAAACTCTTTCTTGAGGCGATGCTCAATCTCATCGGCAATGGCGATGGCCTGGCGGTCGTTGCTGGCGGAGGTAACGAGGAAGAAGTCCGAGAGGCCGGAGTCGATGGGGTCGAGCTCGAGGATGCGGGTGTCTTCGCCCTTCTTGTCGAGGCAGGCCTGAGTAGCGGCCTGGACCAGAACACGGGTTTGCTGGTGTGTTTGGGTTGTCGTCATTCGGTGGAAATAGTCTCCAACTTCAATCGTAGACCCTCGATTTGGGAGGAGCAAGCGGGGCCGGGCGAAGCCAGTGGGTCAGATTGAGAGAACCTTCCTCTTGGGCTAAAGCCCACCTTCATTTTTCTTGATTTCTGTATGGGCTGAAGCCCGTACCCTTCAAACTGACCCACGACTCGGGCGGAACGGTTTTAGCGATAGAGTCCGCGGGCGCGAATCGCTTCAAAGACAGGAGCCGGCAGAAGCTGGTTTTCAACGCTCGAAGCCCCATCGGCGGAGCGGAGTTCCTCGCGGATCTGATCGCGAACCTGCGAGGCGCTGATCTCCACATCAAGGCTGGGAAGAAGATAGAGGGTGGTCGTCTGGCCCTGAGGATTCTGGAGAACGAACGAACGGAGCTCCACACCGGATCTCAACTCATCGATGCCGGATTCTGTTCCGATGGTCAAACCCGTGGGGAGAGCAGCCTTCAGATCGTCAATCAGCAATTCGAGCCGTTGGCCAGGACGCGAAGCGACGATCAAGGGCGCTACAAACGGTATTTCCGCCGACCGGTGCCATTGCCACAGACCGAAAAATGCATCAGCGCCCATCAAGCAAAAGAGAACGGCGTCCTTCCCGAGTTCAGCGTGCAGCTTGAGAAGCGTATCAATGGTGTAGTTGGGAACGCCTGAAGGCTTGGGAGCGTCTGCGAGCGTAACGGCGAAGCCGGACTCGCCGGCGATGGCCAGGCGCGTTAGCTCAAGACGGTCTTCAAAGCTTGCGGTTGACCCTTGCAGCTTGAGCGGCTGTGCGCCAACCGGAGCAAAGAGCACGCAATCCAACCCAAGCGCAGCGAGGGCAGCGCGCGCCACAGCCAAATGGCCCAGATGAGGAGGGTCAAAGCTGCCGCCGAAGAAAGCAATGCGCTGGCCTCCGCTGTGGAGTTGAGCACTCGCTTCGGGGGTTGTATCGCGCATGGTCTCATGGTACCGCGCGCACGGGTTGGTGTGACGGCTCTGGTAGCATCAGATTCACGACGATGCGATACCTTATTGCCTTCCTGGCCCTTGCTGGCGCAGTGGTTTCGGCGCTGGCGCTTCATGTCCACTACTCAACTGGTCCGCAGATCTGCTCCTTCAACGAGAAGTGGGACTGCGGGATGGTCAACCATAGCCCGTTTGCAGAAATCTACCATGTGCCGGTGGCGGCGATTGGGGTCGCCGGCTACGTCGCCCTAGCTGGGCTGGCGCTGGCGCGGTGGCGCTGGCTTGTGGTGGCCGCTTCGCTAGTCGGTCTTGGGTTTGCACTCTATCTGAGTCACATCGAGAGAGACATCATCATGGTGTGGTGTCTCTATTGCGTCATCTCGCAGGGGATTATTGCCCTGATCACGCTGCTGAGCCTGGTTTGGGCGGCTCTGACGCAATTGGGCAAGCGGCGTTTAAAGAACTCAGCTTAGGTTCCAATTCCAATTGGCTTCGCCTTCATCCAAGCCGCGCTGATAAACTTGATGGGAAGCCATGCTTACAGGAAGATATGCGCGTTGGATGTACGAGTGGGAGACGCGGCTGACCACGCGCGATGAAAACCGCGTCGTGCGCCCATTGGAATGGGGATTCGAGTGGATCGAACCCTTTCTTGAGGCGAACGGCTTTGCGGCAGCGGTGCCAAAGCCAGAAGATGTCCGAGATCCGGTTAAAGCAGAGGCCGCGATGGCCCGCATCAACCAGCTTCTCATCCGCCACAGCGACGTTTTCTTTGGTTACGAACGTCCAACAGACTTCCGGCTGGAAGAACGGCATCCGCAACTGTTCCCAACCAATGTGCGTCCGGAGACCCTCGCCAAGGATGCGGAGATGCGCCAGCAGGCCGAAGACGGGAAGCTTTCACCGGCCCAATACCTGAGGTTCACCTCGCCGGAGCGCACGCCTTACCCTGAAAACGACCAGGTCAACGCACGCTGGTATCCAGCTCCTGCGCACAAAGACCCTGCTCGGCCCAAGCAAGCCATCGTAGTGCTTCCGCAGTGGAACTCGGATGGTCTGGGTCATAATTCGCTGTGCACCATCTTCAATCGCATGGGCATCTCGGCGCTGCGGCTCTCGATGCCTTACCACGACATTCGCAGGCCCGAGGAGCTGGAGCGTTCGGACTACGCGGTCAGCGCCAACATCGGGCGGTCGATCTCGGCCTGCCGCCAGGCGGTGGTCGATATTCGCTGTTGCCTTGATTGGCTTGAGGGGCAGGGATACGAGGATTTCGGCGTATTGGGAACCAGCCTTGGCTCCTGCTACGCCTTTCTGGCCAGCGCGCACGATCCGCGCCTGCGGGTGAATGCATTCAACCACGCATCGACAGCTTTTGGAGACGTGACCTGGGCCGGGCAGAGCACGCGCCACGTGAAGCAGGCTCTCGAAGAGGCTGGGCTGACGCAGGATCGCGTGCGGGAGTTGTGGGCGGCGGTAAGCCCGTGCTACTTCTACGAAAAATTCGCAAGCGCGGAAGCGGGCGGACCGCAAAAACGCGTGCTCCTGGTCTATGCGGACTACGACCTGACATTTCCCAGGGAGTATTCACTGCAGGTGGTGGATGCATTCCGGCGGGTGGGGCTCAACTTCGAGCCGCGCGTGCTGCCCTGCGGCCACTACACCACAGGGGAAACGCCATTCAAGTTCATGGACGGCTGGCACCTGGGGTGGTTTGTCTATCGTGCGTTCAAGACTCTGCGGGAAGAAAAGGCTGCCGGGCTCCGGCGACCCGTTGTGACCTCGCATGAGGTCGAAGAAGAAGCCCTGTCGCGCTAACGCGCGGCGCCGATCACGGAATCCAAATTGAGCCTCAGCATCTTTGCTGGATCCAGGTAGGCGTCCTGCCATCGCACAGCCCAATGCAGATGTGGCCCGGTGACGCGGCCGGTGGCGCCGCTCAGTCCCAGCCGCTCACCTTCAGCTACAAGTTGGCTTTCCTTCACATCGATGCGGCTCAGGTGCATGGAGATGGTGAAGATGCCGAGGCCATGGTCAATCACCACGCAGTTGCCTTCATAGTAGAGCGGCCGTGCCAGCACAACCATTCCGCTGTTTCCCGCGCGTACCGGAGTTCCTGTTGGCGCGCGAAAATCCATCCCTTTGTGAATGCTGGCCAGTTTGCCGTTGAAGGTGCGGCGCGTGCCGAAGCTGTCAGTAGGCTGAGCGTTGACGGGAGCGCGAAAGCTCCCCGCCCACAACGGCACTGAAACGCTCGCTGCAAAAACTTTTGCCTTGAGCTGGCTCTCGGCTTGAATCCGCTTGAGGTCGTCCGGATCGGGCTCGACGAACTTCGGCGGCACAGTCAGCGACCCAGTGCGGTAGTGCGCGGGATGAATCTCGATTGTGCGGCTGAGCTCGAGTGCGCCTTTGTCTGAGCGGACGACAACCCGCAGCACAGAGGGGCCTGTCGGAGCCTCGACGTCGACGCCAGTCAGAGCAAACCAATCCCGACCGTCGTGAGCAGGGAAGAATTGGACCTTGTGGCCAAGCCAGTCGCCTTCCAGCTTCGAGTCGGGCGCGGCCTGGACATGAAGCAGCTCCGGCGAGCCCGCTACCACCAGATCGGGGGTCAATGTGACTGCGTTGCTTTGCGAGCAGATGCAGCCCGGGGCAAGGCCAAGGGCCACGACGCAAAAAAGCGGCACCCAAAAACTGCTCGGCACATGAAGGTCATGCAATCGCATTTAAAGCAAGAATATATGCAGGGGCCACAGCGTTTTCACTTCTAGTCCTTACCGAGTCCATGCGGCTGAGTTGCTCTTTCCTTAACAAAGAGCAACCTCTCATGCAGATGCAGTGTCAGCATGCGAAGTGAAGATGCTCTAGCGCGGGTGCGCGGCAATCCACTTCTCTACCCTGTCCTGAACGTCGGCGAGCTCGTCAGCGGTGATGCGGGTGCCAACACTCTGGCGGTTAGCCGCGTACTTCTCCTGATTCGGCCCCTTCATGCGTGCCGCAAGATCCAACCAGTAGTAGGCGTCGGGATAGCTGAGGGGAACGCCCTGACCCATCGAGTAAAGAGTGCCAAGGATTCCCTGTGCTGTCACGTCTCCCTGCTCCGCAGCTTTGCGGTACCACTCCGCCGCCTGCACCATGTCGCGGGCGATGGCCTTGCCGTCGCCGTCGCGGTAGAGCGTGGCCAGGTGCATCTCGCCGGCAATGTCGCCTTTGTCCGCCGCCTTGTGATACCAATCCGCGGCCAGCTTGTAGTCGCGCGGGACGCCCTTGCCTGCCGAGTAGGCTTCGCCTACCAGCACCTGGGACGGAGCATCGCCAGCGTTAGCCTTGGCGAGCAGGGCCGGGTCGATGCCGGCTGGCTGCGGGGTTGCAGCCTGGTCGCCCACCGTCTGTGCCAAAGCCGGGACGAGTGCCGAGGCAAACAGCATAAGCAAAACGAGTTGTTTCCCTGGGCTTCTCACATTGACCTCAATCCAGCATCCAGAACCTGCTCATACTAGTTTACCCAGTCAGCGGGCCTGCGGAAGCGCGCAGCGGACCAAGGTCAATCGGAGGCAGGTTCTTTCAAAAAATCGATGAATCCCGCGCAAGTTTTCCGCATATCAACAGAGCCTGGAGAAGAGCTAGAATTCCAATATGACTGACCGCATGGCTCTTTCCCTCGCCCAAGCCGACCCTGATGTAGCCGCCGCTCTGGACCATGAAACTCTCCGCCAGCACGAGGGCCTGGAGATGATTGCCAGCGAGAATTTTGTTTCAGAAGCAGTGCTCGAGGCTGCCGGCTCGATCTTTACCAACAAATACGCTGAAGGCTATCCGGGACGCCGCTACTACGGGGGCTGCGAATACGCCGATGTGGTGGAGAATCTGGCCCGCGACCGCGCCAAACAGATCTTCGGCGGTGAGCATGTGAATGTGCAGCCGCACTCCGGGTCGCAAGCGAACGCCTCAGCGTATGCGGCAGTACTGCAGACCGGCGACACGATTCTTGGGCTTGATCTGGCGCACGGCGGACACCTGACCCACGGCCACCGGCTCAGTTTTAGCGGCAAGCTCTATAGGCCGACCTTTTACCAGGTTCGGCGCGACACGGAGTTGATTGACTACGACGAGCTCGAGGCGATTGCCGTGCGCGAAAAGCCGAAGGCCATCATCGGCGGCGGCAGCGCTTACCCGCGCCTGTGGGACTTCGCGCGCATGCGGCAAATTGCCGAGAAGGTGGGCGCCTTTTACATTTTCGACATGGCGCACATCGCCGGACTGGTTGCAGGCGGCGTTCATCCTTCGCCGGTGCCGCATGCGCACATCACCACCACGACGACCCACAAGACGTTGCGCGGCCCGCGCGCGGGGCTGATTCTCTGTGGTCAGGATTTGGCAGCGGCCGTCGACAAGGCAGTGTTTCCCGGCCAACAGGGCGGCCCTCTGATGCACATTGTGGCGGCCAAGGCCGTGGCCTTTGCCGAGGCTCTGCGGCCGGAGTTCCGTACCTACGCGGCGCAGACCGTGGCCAACGCCAAGGTGCTGGCTTCGTCGCTGCAAGAGGCTGGTTTCCGCATTATCTCTGGCGGCACGGATAACCACCTGATGCTGGTGGATGTGTTCGAAAAGGGCATTCTGGGCTCTGAAGCCGAGTTGGCGCTGGGCAACGCCGGCATCACGGTGAACAAGAACTCCATTCCCTACGATACGAATCCTCCACTCAAGCCATCAGGCATTCGCGTGGGCACACCCGCATTGACCACCCGCGGGATGAAAGAGCCCGAAATGCGCCAGATAGCCACGTGGATTTCAAAAGCTCTGGATGCCCGCAACGACGACGCTGCTCTTGAGCGGATTCGCGGCGATGTGGCCGAACTGGCCAACCAATTTCCGCTCTACGCGTGGAAGCGGGCGCCGCTTGCCGTTGGGGTTTAAAGCGGCTTGTATAAGGGCGTTGCTCATGTGTGACGCTTCACCGCCATTGCCGGAGAAGTTTTTCAAAACGCAACTTGACTCTACCTACCGGGTTGCAGCTAACGTAACTGGTGATGACCCGCCAAGGGACACGGACTGCAGAGAAAGAACGGCTTCCCACTCTGAGGTCATCCGGAGGAAACGATGAAATCCATTCAGCTAGCATTGGCCACATTGCTTGTTCTTTCTGTCCCGGCGTTTGCCCAGCACGAAAAATCGGATGATGGAGGGCACCAGGCTCCTCCAGCGCACGGACCGGCTCCCGTTAAAGGTACACCGCATGCTGTTGAGCCAAATCGCAACTTCAGCGACAAAGCCGGCCATCCCAATGCACCCCACGTTGATGGCAAGGTCTGGGTTGGTCACGACACCGGCAAAGACGACGCGCGTTATCATGTGGACCACCCGTGGGCGCATGGCAGGTTTATCGGCGGCTTCGGTCCTGGGCATGTTTGGCGTCTTGGCGGCGGCGGTCCCTCACGCTTCTGGTTTAACGGCTGGTACTGGGATGTCGCGGCAGCAGACCTGGCCTTCGCCGATGGATGGCTTTGGGACTCCGACGACATCGTGATCTATGAGGACCCCGACCATATCGGCTGGTACCTGGCCTACAATGTGCGGCTCGGAACCTATGTTCACGTGGAGTATCTGGGATCGTAGAGAGTCAACAACCGCGAAGAGAATGTGCAACACAAAGGGGACAGGCGACTTCGCCTGTCCCCTTCGTTCGTGCACCGGAAGTCGGGTGATGACGGCAGGAATTAGAGGCCTGCCAGATGCGATAAGATTGCCAGTCAGTGTGGAGCAGCCTTGCGCGCGCGGCGAAATGCGACCTTGGCCCTCCTCCATTCCAAGGTACCCGAGGCTCTTCCATGAAGCACCTGTTTGCGCGCTCTTCCGCAATTCTTCTTTCGGCAGTCACTTTGATGACGCTAACTGTCAGCTCGGCGTGGGCCGAGCCTGCCGCGGCGCAAACACCCATCGTGATGACCGGCGCGGACCGGCGGCCGGCAACGTCGCTTGATGGCGATTGGGCGTCGATTGTCGATCCTTACTTTGCCGGGCTCTATAGCTTCCATCACGAGGAAAAGAGAGACGGATGGTTTTTGAATCAGAAGGCCAAGCCGGGGGATCCGTTTCCGATCGAATATGACTATGCGAAGGCGCCCAGGATCAAAGTGCCGGGGGATTGGAATACGCAGCGAGCGTCTCTGTTCTTCTATGAGGGACCAATCTGGTATGAGCGCGACTTCACTTACAAGCCGAAGGAACATACGCATATCTATCTGCACGTCGGCGCCGCTAACTACCGCTCGTACTTCTGGGTCAATGGGCAAAAGGCCTGCGAACACGAGGGCGGATATACAAGCTTCAACTGCGATGTAACATCGGCCATTCATGCGGGCGAGAATTTTGTTGTGGCCGCAGTCGACAACACACGGCACGAAGACAACGTCCCTACGCTTGAAACCGATTGGTGGAATTATGGCGGCCTGACGCGCGAGATATCGCTGATCGAGGTTCCCCAAGCTTTTATCGACCAATACGATTTGCATTTGAAGCGCGGGGAAGGCTCCGCAATTGAAGGGTGGGTTCATGTAGATAGCGGCCAGCCAGGTACAACGGTTGAGGTGGAAATCCCCGAGTTAGCCGCGAAGACCTCCGCAGTTACCGGAGACGATGGGCGCGCAGCGATAGCCCTGACCGTGTCGGGATTGGAGCGTTGGTCGCCTGGGACGCCGAAACTATACAAGGTCCACGTGCGTGCGGGACAAGACTCAGTCGATGAGCTGATGGGATTTCGGACGGTGGAGACGCACGGTACAGAGATTCTGCTGAATGGCAAACCCATCTTTCTGCACGGTGTCTCCATTCATGCTGAAGCGCCGTACAGAACGGGCCGCGCTTTCACAGATAAAGATGCTGAGACACTGCTGGGATGGGCCAAGGAGCTTGGTTGCAACTTTGTCCGGCTTGCACACTATCCTCACGACGAGACGATGCTGCGCGCGGCAGACCGCATGGGGCTTCTGGTGTGGTCAGAGAATCCTGTGTATTGGGCGCTGCAGTTCGATAATCCCAAAGTGCTCGCCGAGGCCGAGCAGCAGTTAGACGAAGAGATTGGAACATCGCGCAATCACGCGGCGATCATCTTGTGGTCCATGGCCAACGAAACGCCTGCCACGGAAGCGCGTACTCAGTTCATTGAAACCCTGGCCAGCCGCGCGCGTGCCCTTGACTCCTCGCGACTGATCACTGCTGCGCTCCTGGTGCGCGCCGAGGGGCACACAAAGATTGTGGACGACGCACTGGGCAACGCTTTGGATGTAATCGGCACAAACGAATATATCGGGTGGTACGAGCAGCACCCTGAGACCGCGGACGTAACCGAGTGGCGCATTGCCTATCAGAAGCCACTCATCATGAGCGAGTTTGGCGGCGATGCAAAGGCGGGCCTGCACGGCGGCGATAACGACAGGTGGACTGAAGAGTACCAGGCCAACATCTATCGCCATCAATTAGGAATGCTGAACCGGATTCCCCAACTTAGAGGAATGAGCCCGTGGGTCCTCATGGATTTCCGTTCGCCAAACAGGCCATTGGTGGGCATCCAGGATGAATTCAATCGCAAGGGACTTATTTCTGACCAGGGAGAAAAGAAAGCCGCTTTCTTTATTTTGCAGAAAGCCTACAGGGAAAACGCGGTCGGAAAGCCGGAATAAAACATTCCCTCTTCTACTTTCGTAACCCGCCGAAATCATTGGGGTCGCTGTGCAAATGTGAATTTCTAAGTTATCCTTGACTTATGTCTATCGATTCGATTCTTGAACTAATTGACGCGGAAATCTCAAGGCTCAAGCAAGTTCGCGCCTTGCTGGCCAACACCGGCGAAGTCGCTGTGAAGGTAACTGAACCCAAAACCCGGAAGAAGCCGGCCAAGGTCAAGAAGGCCAAGAAGACCCGCGTGTTGAGCCCCGAAGCACGCAAGCGGATTGCCGATGCGCAACGCAAGCGGTGGGCGGCACAGAAGGCCAAGACAAAGTCGTAACCAGAAATCCAGGGAATGAAGCTGGCTGCAAGCCACCGCGATGGGCGGCTCATCATTGGGCCGCCGGCGCCTCAATCGCGAAAAAGTTCTAGCTCAGTCCAGACATCACTAACATGCGTGGCTCGGTCATCTCCTCGATGGCGGAACGGATGCCTTCGCGGCCCAGGCCGGAGTCCTTGACGCCTCCGTAAGGCATTGGATCGAGGCGCCAACTCGGCGTGTCTCCAACGATCAATGTTCCAACCTCAAGTTCACGATACGCAGTTAGGATGCGTCCTGCATCGCGAGTGAGCAGACCAGCCTGGAGTCCGTAGCGGGAGTGGTTGACGTCGGCCATAGCCTGCTCGAAGTCGTCGTAGGGCTCGATAGCCACAACCGGGCCGAAGACTTCCTCGTCGCGCACCTTCATGCCAGGCTTGGTTCCGGTGAGGATGACCGGCGTTACGACAGACCCGACGCGTTCGCCTCCGGCTATCAGCTTTGCTCCGCCTTCGACAGCCTCCTTGACCCAGGCTTCAATGCGCTCGGCCTCGCTGAGGCGGACGAGCGGGCCCACCTCTGTAGCTTCGTTGGACGGATCACCGGTTGCCAGCCTTGCTGTGGTCTCAACGACCTTCCACAAGAAAGTCTGGAAAATCTTTCGCTCCACAAAGACGCGTTGAACACTGATGCACGACTGGCCGGCGAAGCCAAATGCAGCATGCGCGGTACGTGTGGCTGCCTCGTCAAGGTCGTGCCAATCGCTGTGGACAATCAGCGCAGCGTTGCCGCCGAGCTCGAGCAGCACACGCTTGCGGCCGGAATGGGCTTTGAGCTCCCACCCGATTTTGGCTGAGCCCGTAAAGCTGACCAGCTTAATGCGATCTTCCTTCTCGGCAAGCCAGGTGGTGTCGACAATGCTGAGGGGGAGAACGGCGAGCGCCTCGCCGGGCCAACCGGCCTTTAAGATCACTTCGCCGAGCGCCAAGGCTGTGAACGGGGTTTGCGGAGCCGGCTTCAGGATCAAAGGGCATCCTGCGGCGAGTGCAGGCGCGACTTTGTGCGCGACCAGGTTAAGCGGAAAATTGAAGGGCGTTATGGCCAGTACCGGGCCGACCGGGAAACGCTGCACCAGCCCCCAGCGGCCCTCGTTGCCCTCGGTCAGGTCCAGCGGAAGGCTCTCACCGCCGATGCGCGCGGCTTCCTCGGCAGCGGTTTTAAAGGTGAGCACGGCGCGATCGACTTCGGCGCGAGCCAGGCGGATGGGCTTGCCGGCCTCTGCCACAATGAGTTGCGCAAAGCGCTCCTTTTGCTCAATCAGCGCGGCGGCTACGTCTTCAAGAATCTCGCGGCGCTTCCAGCGAGGCAGGGCTCGGGTGCGGCGCAGGCTGGCCACGGCGTGGTTCACGGCCTGGCGCGCGTCTGCCCGGGTGGCAATGGTCACACGGCCCACCAGGCCCTGATCCCACGGTGAGCGCACCTCAAGTGATTCCCCGTCGATCCACTCTTTGCCGCACAGCAGAAATCCCGTTTGCGTTCCTGGCCGCATCTTCATGTTCTTGGTGCTCCTGTTTGATCCCTGACCTTAAATGTTACAAGGCCGGGGTGAGTGGGGTGGGAATTCTGTGCGAATGAGGCCGCATGTTTGTGTTGAAGTCCCGACAAGGTAAACTGTTCGCCTATGATCCATGATGGCAAGAGCCGCAAACTTCCCTTCGATTCTGCCGAGGCAATCGCACATTTGCGTGCGAGCGACCCCAAGCTGGGCGCGCTGATTGACCGGGCGGGCGACTTCACGCTGAGGCTCGATCCTGCGCCGTCACCGTTCGAATCGCTGCTGGAGTCGATCCTGTACCAGCAACTGCACGGCAAGGCTGCGGCCACCATCCATCGCCGGGTGCGTGAGTACTTTGGCGGCGACCCGGCGCCGGAGTTATTGATTGCAACGGCGGATGAACTTCTGCGGGCCTGTGGTGTCTCCGGCAACAAGTGCAAGGCGCTGAAGGACCTGGCAGCACGCACGCTCGATGGTACGGTGCCCACCCACAAAGCGATCAGCAAGCTGTCAGATGCGGAGATCATCGAACGGCTGACGGAAGTGCGCGGCATCGGGCCGTGGACAGTGGAGATGTTGCTGATCTTTCGCCTGGGCCGGCCCGATATTCTGCCGGTGAGCGACTATGGCGTGCGCAAAGGGTTTGCGTTGACCTTCCTGCGAGTGCCGAAAACGCGACCTCTTGCCGCCGAGGATTTGCCCAAACCTGATCTCATGCTCAAAAGAGGAAAGCGATGGGCGCCGTTCCGCTCGGTGGCTAGTTGGTACCTGTGGCGGGCGTGCGATCTGGCCAAGGGCACGACCCCTTCCGGGCGGTCCAGCTTACAATAATCAGACGCAGCCTCTAGCTTCTAGCGGTTGCGGTTGTTAACAAAAGCCTGAACGAGCATGGGTCCGGAACCAGGAATGGCCTCTCGACGGTTTGTGCGTAGGAGACCTCCGGCTAAAGGCAACGAGCTAGGAGCTGTTTTTCATGGCCGCAAGCAATCGCTATATCTGCATTCATGGTCATTTTTACCAGCCCCCACGGGAGAACCCGTGGCTGGAGACGGTGGAAACGCAGGACACGGCTGCGCCCTACCATGACTGGAATGAGCGCGTCTGCGCGGAGTGCTATGCGCCCAACGGTGCTGCACGCATCGTGAACATCAAGAACCAGATCATGTGCATCGTGAACAACTACGCGCGCATGAGTTTCAACTTCGGGCCGACGCTGCTCAGCTGGCTGAAGGAGTATGCGCCGCGCACATATCGCATGATCCTTGACGGCGAGCAGCGCAGCCGCAGGAGCTTCGGCGGCCACAGCTCGGCAATGGCGCAGGTGTACAACCACATCATTCTTCCGCTGGCCAGCGAGCGCGACCGCATCACGCAAATTCGCTGGGGCATCGCCGACTACGAGCACCACTACGGTTCGCCGCCTGAAGGTATGTGGCTGGCTGAGACCGCAGCCGACAAAGAATCTCTTGAGCTTTTGGCAAAGCACGGCATCAAGCTCACTCTGCTGGCGCCGCACCAGTGCAAGCGCATTCGGCCGCTCGAGGATGGCGGAGTATGGACCGATACCGATGGCGCTTCAGTCGACACGACGCGCCCCTATCTCCTGCGTTTCGATTCCGGAGAATCGATTGCGGTGTTTTTTTACGACGGCCCCACATCCCGCGCCATTGCATTTGAAGGTCTGCTCAACTCCGGGGAAAGCTTTGTTGCTCGTCTCAAGGGTGGATTCAAAGACAGCACTGAAGCGCAACTGGTCCATGTGGCTACGGACGGCGAATCCTATGGCCATCATCACAAGCACGGCGAGATGGCACTGGCGTACGCGCTGCGCATGCTTGAGGCGGACAAGGCTGTGAACCTGGCGAATTACGCAAGCTTTCTGGAACAGTTTCCGCCCGAATACGAGTGCGAGATTGTCGACGATACCTCGTGGAGTTGCGCACATGGGGTGGAGCGCTGGCGCTCGAACTGCGGGTGCAACGGGGGCAAGGTTGGCTTCAATCAGCTATGGCGCGCGCCGCTGCGCCAGGCCCTGGATGAATTGCGTGATGCTGTTGCACCGCTTACTGAACTGGAAGGCAGCAAGCTCTTCAAAGAGGTGTGGGCCGCGCGCGACGCCTATATCGAAGTCGTGCTCGATCGAAGCACGGAGTCCGCGGACCGATTTTTCAACGCGCATCAGTGTCACACTCTTTCTGAGTCAGAACGGGTGCGGGCTCTGGAACTGATGGAGATGCAACGCCACACGCAACTGATGTATACAAGTTGCGGCTGGTTCTTTGACGACATTGCGGGCATTGAAACGGTGCAGATCATCGCCTATGCCGCCCGGGTGTTGCAGCTGGCGCAGGATCTGTTTGGCGAGCAGGCCGCATCGCTGGAGCCGAGTTTTTTGGCGCGGATGACAGAGGCAAAGTCCAACGATGCAATCGCCGGCGATGGCGCAAAAATCTACCAGAAGTCTGTGGCCACGATGAAGCTGGGCCTGGAACAGGTCGCGGCGCACTACGCCATCAGCTCAATCTTTTCCTCGTTCGCCGAGGAGACTGACCTGTTCTGCTACCGCGTCCAGCGCATCTCCCACGAGATCTACACCTCGGGACGCGGGCGGCTGGCATTGGGCCGGGCTCGCATCGCCAGCGCCATCACCGGGCAGCAACAGAGCTTTTCCTTTTCTGTCTTACATTTCGGAGACCAGAACATTACCGCCGCGGTAAAGCCCTACGAAGACGCCGATGCCGCCGAATTTGAAGCCTTTGCCAAACAGGCCTCAGAGTTTGTGCAGCGCGCATATTTTCCTGAAGTGATTCGTCTGCTCGATCGGTATTACGGCCGCGTGGACTATTCGTTGACTTCTTTGTTTATGGACGAGCAGCGGCGCATCGTGCAGCTCATCCTCAACTCGACGCTTTGGGACATTGAGAACTCACTGACCACCATTTACGAGGACCACGCCAGCCTGTTGCACTATCTGTCACAGGCCGGTCTGCCCAAGCCGCCGGCTCTGACGCTTGCGGCGGGGTTTGCCGTGAATGCGGGGTTGCGCCGCGCGCTGGAGAGCGATGCCATCGACGAGGCCTTGTTGCGCTCATTTCTATCGCTGGCCAAGGCAGACCAGGTGCCGCTTGAGACGGCCACGCTCAGCTACATTGTCGACCAGCGCATGAAGCGCGCCATGGTCGAGCTGCAAATGTCTTCAGGATCGCTCGAGATACTCGACCGCACGTTGGCGCTGGCCCGGATCGTAATCGAGTTGCCTTTCGAACTGAACTTGTGGCAGGCGCAGAACATCTGGTATGAGATTCTGCGCCCCTCAAGCTACGGTCTCACTGCACAGGGGAAAGAAGACCGACCGCGGTGGGAGAAGAGTTTCAATGAGCTGGGCGCTTGCCTGTCGATCGACTGCGCTGCTATCCGAGACCAGGATCCAGCGACCGCGACCACAGGAGATTAGATCGGGTACAGCATCGCCAGCGCGTCTCAGCTTCGCCAGTGCAAATCCAAAGGCCCGTCCATCGGGTGTTTGGACGATACCCCGGCAGGAGTTTCAAGGCGCGCCTGCTTCAGGGCGAAGTACCATTTGGCCGGCTTGTCGGCGTCGTCAATCAGCATCAGGCTGGGATTGTGGCGAAGACCTTCGGCCTGCTGAATCATCGTGACCTGATCCTGGCGCACAAACTTTGCGCCGAAGAACTTCGCAATCGGGGTGACAAACGGGACGTGGTAAAACACGTTCCAAGCCGCCACAACGTCGATGCGGCAGGTTGAGGCAGTGACCGGCGTGACGGTGGTGAGCGAAGAAAACCACTTTTCGCCGCAGCGAATGATTTCCGTGCGTCGATTCGGCAATGAGAAGTCGATCGTGGTCTCGATCGGCTGACCATACACACCCAGCAGCTTGTAGGGCGCTGAGTTGCCGCTCGGAGCGTGCGCGCTCATGCGAAACCCTTCAGGAATGGGCTCGAATTTCTTGGTCTTCTCACGGATACTCGCGCGGGATCGCCACCACCACGCCTGATGCACAAACGGGCCATGCGCCGGATCCATCAGGCCGATGATGCCGTGATCCACATTGCAGGGCAGGTCGGCTGTGAGAAAGGCCGTTCGATAGCGCGGACCAAACTTGGCCAGTTCCGGAACCTTGCGCCGGCGCTCCGCGCTTTCCGCTTTTCGCCCGGCGCCGACGGATGGAACATAAACCCATGCATGGCCGTCCTGCTCCTCGCAGGGAAAGGCAGTCGCAAAGATGCGGGTTGCGTCCAGGTGGTCCTGGCTTGAGAGCGACGGGATGAGAGCGCATTGTCCGCTGCAAGGCTCGAACTCCCAGCCGTGGTACCTGCAGGTAACGTTCTCGCCATCAAACCAGCCGTAGCTGAGGGGAATGCCGCGATGCGGACAACTGTCGCGCATGGCAAAGACGCGCCCGTCGCTGCGACGCCCAAGCACCAGCGGGATATCCAACAGCATGGCTGTGGCCAGTTCGCCAGGTCGCAACTCCGATGTCCGCAGAGCCGGATACCAGTCGTCATAAATGAGCGTGGCAGTTGGACCCTGGATCGTGGAGCCAGCGTCTGTTGGGTTTAGCGGCGGCATTTGGGACTCACAATAGCATTGTCGCCGTTGCCTGCGCCAATGGGCAATCGCCGCTCAGTTGTGAAGCGATGTCACGATCTGCACCAGACGGTCTTCATTGAGGCCGGTGGCGATTCCGTCTGGATGCCAATGCTTCTGGCAGCATGGATAGTCCAGCGGTACGCACTGCGAGGCGATTCTTCGCGCTCGCATCTCAAATCTGCCGGGCAGAATATTCAACATGCAGGCGATCGCGATGACGCTGACTTGCGGGCTGCGCTGCCAGCGTTCCAGCCAGCGGCTGAATCCCGAAGAGTGCGGGATCACATAAACCTCAGCTCCCAGGCTGCGCATCAGGCGGGTAATGGGGTTCACTTGGCAACCGGGGCTGCAGCCCGAGCACTGCATGTCGGTGCCGGTTGAAGTCCCACGGCAGAATGTGTCGTACGGGCCACGCATGCAGCCAGGAACCAGAACAACCTTCTCCGACTTGCTTTCGAATGCAGGACGGAGTCCCCGATTCATGATCTCGGTGGCAACCATGTTGACGTGATACTCCACCGGCTGCCTTCCGTAAAAGATCTGGTCTTCGCGGCATCCACGGGCGGCATATTCATCCGACAAGAATATTGGAACTCCCTGGGTATAGACGCCCAGCACGCGATCGGCCTCTTGCTGGAACCAGCCAAGCATGCGGATGGATGACTCGATGCATCGACCGGCTTCCGCTTCCGGGAGGGTTCCAAGATAGGAATTCCAATGGTTCAGGCGGGCTGTTTCTTGTTCGAATTCGCCCGTTGCTTGCAGCCACTCGATCAAGCGGGGCAACTGGGCCACTGAGATCCGTCCTGCTGCCTTGCGGCGCAAGTTGGGCAGTAGAAAGAGCCGGATCGCCCATGCCCGCAGGAAGTCTGCCGCAGGTTTCAAGCGCGCCCTTTGTTGGCGCAACCGATAGAGGCTGCGGCAACCTTGCACAACCCACCCCGGTGTTGTGAAGGCGGCGCCGGCGTACAGTTTCAGCACCATACCCAGAGTGAGAAATTCAATGGAATATTCGCCGGGACTTCGTGGAGGCTCTTGCAATTCAGATTGCACATATTGGCCGTAGCCGCCGACGGCCTGGCCAGCGCGCAAATCGATTTCCTCGAGTAAATGATTCGAGAATCGCGAGACATCCGCGTAAAAGCCGTCGGAGGAACCGCTTGTCGACCGCCGGTCATAGACCTGATCGTGACGGAACCTTGAATGAGCAATGCAGGGCGCAGACGGCTCCGGCTCAATTTCCAGCCCAGAGAGCCGCTCCCGCGCACTCATTTGGCTTTCCGTACCCAGGGGTTCTTGCATCGCCTGGTTCTTTCCGCGATCCCACCGATTGCAACCAGTGGCAGACCACCGAGGATAATACGCCCACTTTATTAAATGGTTCCATCAGGAACTGCACTATTCTTCCAGTTTGCCCAAGGTCTGCAGCTTTCCGCCTTTGAGCACAAACCGTTCGCCACGCCAGACGATGGTGTTTCCGGCAAATCCGGCCAACCAGATGCCCATCGCCAGGAAGTCGCGCAGAGGCAGAAGCCACAGGCTGGGGAGAACGTTGTGGTCGCGGAGCACCTGAACCCCCACAGTCATGGCCAACGTGAGTCGAAGAAAAAAGCTTAGCCCGAGAAGCCACAAACTCAGCGGGCTCAGTCCGCTGGCCAGCACGTTCAGCGCGGCCCAGGCGAGTCCGTAAGTGAAGACAAGACCGGCGTAACCCCAGGGGCGTGCGTCGCGGACCGTGCGAGCCCAGCGCACCTGGTGATCGAAGAAACCGCGCCAGGTATACGCAGGGATCGCGGTCTCGACCACCTCGGCGCTGAGCGCGATCCTGTAGCCGGCGCGGTCGATGCGGGCGCCCAGTTCGTAGTCGTCGGCAAGATGGTCGACGAGCGATTCGAGCCCGCCAATCCGGTTCAGTGCCTGCCGGCTTACAGCGAGCGTGGAGCCGAGGCCGTAATGCAGTCCGCCCTCGATCATTTTGGAAAGCAGGACCCCGGGCTGGAAGTCGGTGGCGATGCCCAGGGCTTCAAGTCGCGAGGGTAGTGTTTTGTGGGGACGCCCCCGGTAGAGCGCGGTCACCAGGCCCACTTGGCCTACCGGGGCCGGTGACTTGCCGGGTTGGGCCGGCGCAGGGGCAAAGTGGGCCATGACCCGCTCGAGATACCTCGGGGAGACGGTGATGTCAGAGTCGTTGATGAGTAAGAAATCGTAGCGAGCACGGGGAACGAGCTGGGCCAGCGTGCTGACCTTGCCGTTGGTTCCCAGGCGTGCGGGACACAGAATCAGTTGAATGGAGTGGAAAGGAAACTCATATTTGAGCTGTTCAACCGCAGCGACAGCCGGATCAGCAAGGCTGGAGACGCCGAAAAGCAGCTCGAATTCACCTGGGTAAGACTGGGCGCAGTGGCTGCGGAAGGCTTCGCTCATGCCCAAATCAAGCCCTTTGAGGGACTTGAGGATGCTGACGCCGGGGGCAAAGGGCGCCAGCGGAGGCCGCCGGGGCGCCAGCAGGGCCAACGCCCCAACCAGCGAGGCGAGAAAGTAGCCCATGCCTGCGACGGCCAGCACCGTGGTGAAGATTTCCACGGATTGGGCCAAAACGTGCGGCATCACAGGGGTTAGTGTAGCGGAAACAGGGCGTCAGGGAGTATCAAACAGCCTTGGCGGATTTATTGAGGCGGGGTTTGATCGGCTGGCAAGATGGTCATTGTGGATGCGAAGAGCTTGTAGTTTGAATACCGGTGCGTTTCATCTCCGGTGCGGTCTCCTGAGATCCATGTCGTCTCAACATCGCTGGGCAGCCAAAGCGAAAGATTCAGCTTGGGTATCTTCACGTCGCCGTAATCAAGCAATGAGCGAAGCTGGGTCAATTGAATTCCTGGCAGCGGTGCCAGCAGATCAGTTTGCATGCGAACAATCTGAAATGTGGATTGGTCTATCCAGGCCAGGCCCTGGCTGAACGTAGAGCATGGGCCGGTGGACGAATGCACGATGGTGTCCATGCGTGTCTTTGCAGGAATCTCGGCGAAGGCCACCACGTAGGTCTCGTGATTGTTGACCTTCTGTTGTCCCAGGTAACGAAAGCGGGATCCCTCGAGATTGCTTGGAACAAAGAACAGCCACGAAGTGGCGAAGCCGGTGGTGCGCGGCGCGTCCGGATCGTTTTTTGCGTCACGAATTGGATGATCATGTGTGTCTGTTCTGTATTCATCGACGGTATCGACATCGTCGCCGAGGGAGTTTTTCTCGTGCACGATGCGGTATCCGAAGGTCCGGATTCGGTACTGCGGAACAGGGATGCCCACAGGCATTTGCCTGCGCCTGCTAGCTTGCCCTCCGCTGCCCGAATCCAACGTAGAACCAGTTACCTGTTCAACCTCCTCCCTGGCAATCAGATTCGGCATTCTGTGCAAAAGGTCTGCCGTCACTACACCCGTGTGATCAAGAATTGATTCAGTGCTCACCTGAGACGGCTCGCCGGCCGCGGTGTCTTTGGGATTGGCTCCTGCTTCAAATCTGATCCCGCGCAAAGTTGACACTGCCCTCTTCAATTCGTCCGAAGACTGATCGACGTAAGTGGTGACGGGCGCGCCATGCTTCGATGGGGTCGGGGGCGCTATGCCGAGCAATTCGTCTGAAAGGCCTCCGCATGAGGGATAAGCCGAAGTTAGTGATTGGGGGGGTGCAGAAGGGGTGGCGACAGCCGCAACCGGCCCCGTCAAACTCGCAATCTTTCCGGCCACATCGGGATCGACCTCCCGCGCCGCTGTTTTATCAGCCTCCGCTCCGGCAGCGTCGTGCATGTTTTGCCTGGCAATGCCGCGCGCGTACAGTGCGCTGGTATTTTCCGGGTCCAGCTGTAACGATTTGCTCAAGTCGTCTATGGCTTTATCGAAATCGCCGCCGCCCTTGTACGCCATACCCCGGTAATAGAAGGCATCTGCGTCATCCGGTTTTATGCGGATCGCCTCAGTGAAGTCAAGGATTGCGAGATTATCGTCGCCCGCGTGGATGTACGCGATACCACGACTATCCAAAGCGGCTGTGATGTTGAGGGTGGGTCCGTCACGGCTGGTCACATGACTGGACTTGATGCGGATAGCTTGGTTGAAGTCCAGGATTGCGGGCTCGTATTCATGCCTGGCTGCGTGGGCATTGCCGCGATTGTTGAAGGCAGCTGGATAGTCCGGTCTAAGTTGGATGGCCTGCGTACAGTCCTCGATGGCCCGGTCGAAGTCTCCCTTGCCGTAATACGCATTGCCGCGGTTATTGTATGCAACCGCGAGTTCCGCAGGCGTGTCCGCGCGGGCGTCAATGACGGCGATGCAACCTTTGATGACGATGTCTGGAGTGCGCTTCTGGCAATTTGCCCAGTTTGCTTCATGGTTACTGGGAATCTGGTCAGGCGCGCCTGGGCTCTGTGCCCCTGCCGGCGTGATGACAATTGCCATCACAGTAGCCACAAGCACGAGTGGATGAATGATGGCCCGTCGCCCGACTTGTACGTGCTTTCCTCGCTGCATCGGAAAGTACTCCAGGTTGGCCGGATCATCGCTCTGCATGCAAGCCTACGAGACAGAATGCCACGATTTGGCATCGCGCAGCTGATTTTTCGCTGCCCCGGTCTATTCGTAGCGCAGAGCTTCGATGGGGTCCATGGCGGCAGCTTTCCAGGCCGGGTAGATGCCAAAGATAAGTCCAATGGCGCAGGAGACAGCAAAGGCGATGAGAACCCAGGTAAAGGAAAGGGCTGCATGAAGGAAGGAAACAGCGTAATGCAAGATGAGCGTGAAGGTCGCCCCAGCTCCAATGCCGATGAGGCCGCCCACCACGCAGAGTGTCACCGCTTCCAGCGTGAATTGCAGAAGGATGTTTTTCCTGGTTGCGCCAATGGCCTTGCGGATTCCAATCTCCCTGGTGCGCTCAGTCACTGAGACAAGCATGATGTTCATCACGCCAACACCGCCAACCATCAGGCCGACCGATGAGACGGCGACCATGAAGAGAAAGAGGCCGCCGGTAAGGGTGTTCCAAAGGCGGGTCAACGAGTCGGGCCCAAAGATGGCGAAGTTATCGTCCTGCTCAAGGCGAACATTGCGTCGGCGCCGAAGCAGCTCGCGGATCTCGTCGATCACCAACGCCTTGTGGGAAGGATCGTCATACTTCACGGTGATCCAGAAATCCTTTTGTTCGGGATGGATCTTTTGGAAGGTTTCAACGGGGAAATAAGCTGAATTGTCCTGCGTATTGCGGCCGCTTCCAAAGGGTTGCGGCTGCTTATCGAGCACGCCGATCACCGTGAAAATGTCGCCCTCGCAATCGATATCCTTGCCGATCGGAGATTCGTCGGGGAAGAGGTCTTCGGCCGCATCGTGCCCAAGCACAACCACATTGGCGTGGCGCTCTTCTTCGGCATCGGTCCACATCCGGCCTTCGACGAGCTCGATATCCTGTGTCACCTTCACATCTGAAGAGCTGCCGTTCAAAATGGTGTTGGTAATCTTGTGCGTTCCCGCCCTGATCGACACGCTGCCGAGACCGGTTTGAAAGTTCTGGTAGGTGAGCCCGGGATCGACGGCAACCACATAGGGCAGACTGCGCATGGCAATGCCGTCGTCATAGGTAAGCTGTTTCCGATTCAATTCCTCGGTGGTGGGACGCTTGCCAAACGGTTCAAAGCGGAAGACCCACAGATCGTTGGTGCCCAGAGATTTGACGAAAGAGTCGATGTTGCTATTGAGTCCATTGATGGCGGAAGAGATCAGAATCACGGTCGCAATACCGATTGAGATTCCGAGAATCGTGAGACCGGAGCGCAGCTTGTTTTTGCGCAGGGTCTCAAGCGCCATTTTCACTGATTCTTTTGAGTCGCTGATTCTCATGGCTATAGCTCCGATCGCAGGGCGACGATGGGATCGAGTTGCGAAGCCTTGTTTGCCGGATAAACTCCGAAGAACAGTCCAACTGCGGTAGCCACAAACAAGCTTACGACGATGGGCCAGATCTCAACTTCCGAAGGGAAGGAGATGACAAGAGTAATGACCTTGGCCAGGGTGATGCCAGCGATTACTCCGATGACGCCGCCCGTCAGCGACATGGTGGCCGACTCGATGAGGAACTGAATGAGAATGTCTTTGCGGCGCGCACCCAGGGCCTTGCGGACGCCGATCTCCCGCGTACGCTCGGTCACCGAGACCAGCATAATATTCATGATGACAATACCGCCGATCACCAGAGAGATGCCCGCAATAGCGACAACAATGGCGCCGAAGTTGTTGAGGATGTTGCCCAGCATGTTGCCAAAGGTTGCGCTGGTATCGATGGAGAAGGCATCGGAGTCGCCTGGCAGCAGATGGCGGCGTGCGCGCATGATGACGCGGAGCTGATCCATCACGTTGTCCATCACTTCGCCGCCGCCGCCGGCATCTGCATAGATCGCCAGGCTGGAGTGGGCGCCGAATTGATGGAGAAACGCGGTAAGAGGGATGCCCACCCAGTTATCCATGCTGGTTCCCAGTGTCTTGCCCTGGCTCTCCGCAACTCCGATTACTGTGTAGGGAGACCCGTTGACGCGAATCTCCTTTCCCAGCGGGTCGCCCTGCCCGAGGACGTTTTCGACGATGTCGGCGCCGATGATGGCTACGTGAGCGTTGTGTTCGTCTTCGGACTCGGTGAAGGAGCGCCCCTCGGCGATGTTGAGATTTGCAATCGCAGGCATGGTCCAGGTGATTCCGCGGATGGTGGAGTCTGTGGTGGACTTGGTCTGGTAGACGACTCCGCCGGTCGTGGAGTGATCGGATCCAACTAATACGCAAGACCGGCATTCGGAGAGAACTGCCCTGTAGTCGTCGTAGGAAATATCCTTGCGCTTTTGGTACGAAAGATACTCTTCAATGGTGATGAAGGTCTGCGGCATCTTGGTAATGGTGATCACGCTGGCGCCATAGCGATTGATATTGTCCGTTACAAATTTCTTTGCTCCATTGGTCAGGGTCACCACCGTGATGACGGACGCGACACCGATGACTACGCCAAGCAGCGTCAGGATGGAGCGCATCTTGTTTCCCCAAAGGGAAAGCAGTGCGAGTTTAAAGGCTTCAGAAAATTGCATCGTACCGCTTTCCTGACCTGGGCTCAGATCGGCCGTTGGAGCCGCCGATACACCCTACTCGTATCTTAGCGCCTATAGAGTTGGAGCTCATGATCTCAAAGTTATCGTCGGCTTCCATCTTGACCTTGCGGCGAATACGCAGCATCTCGCGGATCTCTTCTTCGACTAGGTCCTTGTTCTTCTGGGCGTCGTATTGCAATGCGAGTTTGAAGGCCTCAGCGAATTGCATGGTCGGGCTTTCGTGACCGGGTTGGGCATTGACTCGGCGGACCTTTCCCTTCGCATTTCTGTTTCTGGGAGAGGAGCTAGGCTTGTGGCCGGTTCCTCAAGTCTACCCATTCTCACGTCAGCCTTTTTTCCAGGGTGCCGTACCTAATGGACGGATCAAAGAGCGTTCAGGCCGCGCTCCAGGTCAGTAGTGCCCGGTCTGACGGCTTAGGTTTGACGTTTTTCGGGCTGGTTTACCCTGGTTTTGATACGCAGAAACACGCGGCGGGGTTCCTGATCTTGGTGAGTAGGCACCGGAAAGAGGCTTTTCGGCGATTCCATGGAAAGCACACTACCGAGATTTAGCGACCTGAGCTGCCAAACCCCTTTTCCGCGCGGCCGGAATCCTCGAGGCTGTCTACTTGCTCCACAGCACCGGTAAGAACGGGAACGGGGACCATCTGGGCGATTTTTTCGCCCGCCTTGAGCTCGATTGCAGTCTCGCCCAGGTTGGTGATCAGCACCAGAATCTCCCCGCGATAGCCGGCATCAATCACCCCGCCTGTGGTGGCAACTCCTTTGGCTGCCATAGATGAGCGGTCGCGTACCAGCAGGCCAAGCGGAGCGCCGGTGGTGGGATGGCGGGCTTCGACGGCGATCCCGGTGCGGACTTTGACGGTGGAATGGGGAGTGAGGAGGGCGGGTTGGAGGGAGAAGAGATCGTAGCCGAGGTCCTCGCCGGGGTGGGCGACGACAGGGAGCCGGGCGGCGGGGTCGAGGAGTTTTACGCGGAGCATGACTCTGATGGTAACGGAGCGGGTTGAGCAGTTCCTGAATCTTGGCGCGGGGAAGCATCCAGCTCCAATTTTCGACAGTCCAGACCTCCTTTTAGCCCGAAAACTTCATCGAACGTATCGGGAAACAGCTGATGCCCCGCCGACCAACACCCAAAAGCCTCGAATCACTCCATGTAACCCTTCAGAAACTGGAGCAGACCGGCGACCCCGGCAAGGATGATGCTTCGATATCCGAACTGAAGCGCGTCGTTCTGAACCGCATTGTCGACCTGGAATTGTAGAAGACCCTCGAGACGGAAGATGACAAAATCGACAAAGCTCCCGAGTCCGCCGATTTGGTCCCGCCCCCATCAATGACTGAAGAAAGCCCTTCTGAGGAAGGCGTCGATAAGACTCAACTGGACAAGTTGGATTAACGTCTTGTCTCCTGCGGTCACGGCAGCTTTCGTCCGGGATGAAAATGGTCAGCCCCGGCTGGGAGGCTTTCCCGTCCGGGGCTGTCGTCTGCTTCTCAGTATTCGGCAAAAGGACCTGTAAGCCGAATTCTGTCGTGTGCGGTCATTCCTCTAGACGCCGCGTTGCCGCGGACGTTCATCAGCGACCTACCCGGAGGTTCCGGCAATTGCTTGAGCCGCCTGGGCGCATCGGGCCGATGCGCAACGCCGCCTGGCTCTTGGCGGGCGATTCCCTCCCTATTTGGTCTTGCTCCGTGTGGGGTTTACCCTGACCCCAGCCTTTACAGGCTGAGCGGTGCGCTCTTACCGCACCATTTCACCCTTACCCCGGCGCTGGAGTTCCGCAACGACGAGCGTATCCGGCAAGCCGGACCAACTCGGGTATTGCGTTTCCAGGGCGGCCCTCCCGAAAGAGGGGTAGCCGAGGCGGTATATTTTCTGTGGCACTGGCCGTCCATGAGCCTTGAAGCTCACGTCCCGGACGTTATCCGGCACACTGCCCTGCGGAGTTCGGACTTTCCTCCCCCGGTGAACCTCGCTTGCGCGATGCCACCGGCAGCGACCGCCCGGTCCTCCTGCCAGTCTCCAGTTTACCGCGAATGGTCTGCGCAGGGACAGCTACAGGCTCCTCTGTGCGATGATTTCTGTTCGACTGAAGGAGACCCGAATGAAGCGGCTACTTCTGTTTCTTCTTGTTCTTGCGCCGTTGACCGCGCAAACGTATCAGCCCACATGGGAGTCCGTTGACAAACGCCCAACTCCTTACTGGTTCAGCGACGCCAAGTTCGGCATCTTCATCCACTGGGGTGTGTATTCAGTGCCTGCCTATGCGCCGGTGATCCCGGGCAAGCTGGCTTACGCCGAGTGGTATTGGCACCAGATGACCGAGGGCCGCGACAACCCGAAGGCAAACGGGGTGGAGACAGGCACCTGGGCCTATCACCAGCAAATGTACGGCGCAGACTACGCCTACCAGAACTTCGCACCGCAGTTTCGAGCGCAACTGTTCGATCCGGATCAATGGGCCGGGATACTGGCAGGATCGGGCGCAAAGTATGTTGTGCTCACTTCGAAGCATCATGAGGGCTTCGCATTGTGGCCCAGCAAAGAAGCCTCTGCCACCTGGGGCCGTCCGTGGAACGCGGTCGAAATCGGTCCCAAACGCGACCTATTGGGTGACCTGAGCGATGCGGTGCGGCGCAAGGGGCTAAAAATGGGCGTCTACTACTCGCTTTACGAGTGGTATAACCCGCTATGGCTGACTGACAAGCCTCGCTACATTCAGGACCATATGTTCCCGCAGTTCAAGGACCTGGTCACGCGGTACAAGCCTTCCATCATCTTCAGCGATGGCGAGTGGGAGCTGCCTTCGAGCACGTGGCGCAGCCCCGAGCTGCTTGCATGGCTCTTCAACGAATCTCTGGTGAAAGACGAGGTAGTGGTCAATGACCGCTGGGGCAGCGATACGCGCCACAAGCACGGCGGCTACTGGACCACGGAGTACACGCCGGGCATGAGCGGCCTCGACCATCCCTGGGAAGAAAGCCGCGGCATGGGCTTCAGCTACGGCTACAACCGCGCCGAGCGGCTTGAGGATTACCACACGGGACGCGAGCTCGTGATCATGCTGGCAGACATCGTCAGCCGGGGCGGCAACCTTTTGCTCGATATTGGGCCGTCGGCGGACGGGACGATTCCGGTGGTAATGCAGGACCGGCTTCACGAAATGGGTGCGTGGCTCAAGGTGAACGGAGATGCAATCTACGGCACCAGGCAGTGGAAGGTCTCGCGGCAATGGAGCGCCGGCGAGGTCCCCAAGGTCGAGTACAACAGCGAGTTCCAAACCGCGTATGACGTTGCAAAGCTTACTGAGAGCCCGGAGCCGGGAAAGGCAGCCATCGACGCTTTCTTCACCGCCAAGGGCAACGACCTGTTCGTGATTCTGCCGCGCTGGCCCGGGCACAGTTTTGTGCTGAAAGATGTCACCGGCGTCAAGGCTGTGACGCTGCTGGGATCGACGGCGCCGGTGAAGTTCAAAGCAGCCCGGGGCGGGGTGGTGATGGAGCTTCCCGACCCCGGCGATGCCCTGATGCGCCAGCCAGCCTGGGTGCTGAAGGTGAGCCGCTGACGGCAGAGTGAGCAGAGATCAGCGCTTGGGGTGATGGCGGACGGACTTCTCGATCGCCTTCCACTTTGCCTTGGTCTCTTTTGCCAGCCGGGGATCTGTCTTGCGGTCGAGAAAAGCCAGTTCCTTTTGCATCTTCAGGTAGTTGGCGAGGCGGGCGGGGTCCAGCGCGGCGGCCGTGACCGCGCAACCGGGCTCGGCTGTGTGAGTGCAGTCGCGGAAGCGGCAGGTCTGAGCCAGTTGCTGGATGTCTTCGAAGCTGTCTTCCAGCTTTTCCGTCGTGGCCCAGAGCTGGACTTCGCGGAGACCGGGCAAGTCCATCAGCAGCCAGCCACCGGGCATGACGAACAACTGGCGGCTGGTGGTGGTGTGGCGGCCACGGTTGTCGCTGGCGCGGACGGCGCTGGTGCGCTGGCGCTCGTCGCCAAGGAGCCGGTTGAGGATGGTCGATTTGCCCACCCCCGAGGAGCCAATCAGCGCAGCGGTTTCTCCGCGACCTAGCAGACCAGGAAGCACGTCCAGACCGTGATCGGAGAGCGCGCTGATGGGGAGCACAGTGATGCCCGGGGTCAATCGCTGGGTAGCAGCCACAATCTCGGCCAGATCGAGGCCAAGCTCGGGAGCCAGGTCAGCCTTGTTGAGCAGGACCACGGGGCGCGCCCCGCTCTCAGTAGCCAGGACAAGAAAGCGCTCGATGCGGCGTGGGTTGTAGTCGCGATCGAGTCCGCTGACGATGAAGAGCACGTCGATGTTCGCGGCCAGCACCTGTTCGCGGACCTCACGTTCCGGTTGCTTGCGCGAGAGCTTTGTCTTGCGGGAGAGCACGCTGGCAATCACCGCAGCATCGTCGCGCAGCACCACCCAGTCCCCCACAGCCGGCCACAGGGATGAGCTTCTGCGCAACGAGCCGCTGACGCTTGCATCCGTTTCGCCGGTCTCCGTCCACACCAGAAAGCGGCCATGATTGGCCGAGGCAACGCGCCCGGGTGTGCCGGTTTTGATCTGGTTTTGAAAAAAGCTGGACCAGCCGAGTTTTTCAAGCTGGGAATGATCGGGATTTACATGTTCAAGACTCACGGGACAATCCTCTCTTTGGTGACGGGAAGAGACACACCTCAGCCAACCTCTGGTGCCGAGGCAGTGTGTGAGAGGACGAATTAGGCAATAACGTTCAGCGGCGCTCCGTGTAAAGACACTGTATCAAATGGAAGCTACGGCGGTTCGGAGCCTCCACAAAATCCGGGTCAGGTGAATCTACATGCGATGCGGAACCATCCCATATATGAGCGAAAGTTGTCTTCCGCCACAGTGAGCGGCAAGCGGTGCCATGGCGTAATGCATCACAAAAACTTACGTTGCAAAAAACTCACTTTCAAGGAGCAGTTCATGAAGATTGTTGCAACCATCGTGCGCCTCCTTCTGGGTTTGGTCTTTCTTGTCTTCGGGATCAACCACATCTTTCCCTTCATCCCATTGGGGCCATTGTTCACCGGGACAGTTGGGCAGTTTTTCGCATTACTCATGACCACGCATTACTTGTACGTTGTCGCGGTGCTTGAGATTGTGGGCGCGGTCCCGCTACTGATCAACCGCTATGTTCCGCTGGGTCTCACGCTGCTGGGTCTCGTAATTGTCAACATCCTGCTGGTGCAGGGTTTGATGCAGCCGAGTGGTCTGCCAGTGGGTGTGGTTGTGACCTTTCTGTGGCTTCTGGTGTTCTATCGGGTGCGTTCCGCGTTTGCCGGAATCTTTCAGCAACACGTGAATGGGTGAGCGGGCGCGAAGCAAATGAGGCGCGGATCTTTACAATCAAGAAGACAGTGATTCAGTATCTCTATCTCGGACGGGTAGGCTACGACGAGGGCCTGCGCCTCCAAGCCGAGATCGCCGAGTTGCGTGCGCAGGGGCGCGTGGAGAATGTGCTGCTGTTGCTGGAGCATCCGCCAGTGCTGACGCTGGGGCGGAATGCGGACCGCGGCAATGTGCTGGCCTCAGAAGAACTGCTGGCGCGGCGTGGGGTTACCGTACACGAGATCAATCGCGGCGGCGATGTTACGTACCACGGTCCGGGGCAGTTGGTGGGCTATCCCATCTTTGATCTGCGCAGCCTGCGCAACCCGACAGGCGCACGGATGGGTCCGGTGGACTTTGTGCGGCTCATGGAAGAGGCTCTCATCCGCCTCTGCGGCGGCTTCGGTGTGCGGGCGGCCAGAATCGCCGGGTTGACCGGCGTTTGGTGCGGCGGGGCTTTGGAGGCTGGCGGCGAGTCTGGCCCGGAGCGGAAGATCGGGGCCATCGGGATTCATGTTGCGCGTGGCATCACCTCCCACGGTTTTGCCTTCAACATAACCACCGATCTGCGCGACTTTGGCTTGATCGTTCCTTGCGGCATCCCGGACCATGCGGTCACCAGTCTGGAGCAGGAGATGCCTGAGCCGAAAGCGTTGCCCACGCTGGAAGCCGTGGCCCACCAGGCAGCGCTGCAGTTTGGCCTGGTCTTTGACCAGCAGGTGCTGGCTGTTGAAAGCCTGGCGGCGCTGCGCGCTAAGGTTCTACCTGCGGACAAGCCGCCAGAGTTTCCGGCAGAGGATACCCCGCTGCAAGTTCCCGCCGAGGTTGAACGGCTCAAACACAAACACGGCCATCCCATTCAGGCGTGAAGGTTCACTGATTCCCACGCTTGCGCCAAAAGGCCCGCAAAGATAGGGCACCCAGCGATTTATAATCCGGCAGGAAGCGGGTGCGCAGTTAAAGCACTCAATGGCAGAGAGAGGGATTCATGCCAACCGACGTGATCATGCCCCAGATGGGCGAATCGATTTTCGAGGGCACCATCACCAAGTGGCTCAAAAAAGCCGGCGACCTCGTGCACAAGGACGAGCCGCTGTTCGAGATTTCGACCGACAAGGTGGACGCGGAGATTCCTTCGCCCGTGGCCGGCGTGCTCAGCGAGATCAAGGTCCTTGAAGGCGCGACAGTGGAGATCAATACCGTGGTTGCCATAGTGACCGAAAGCGGCGAGACGGCTGCACCGGCAGCAACGGTTCCCGTGGTTGGCGGGACCGACGTGGTGATGCCCCAGATGGGCGAGTCCATCTTCGAGGGCACCATCACCAAGTGGCTCAAGAAGGCTGGCGATGCGGTGCAGAAGGACGAGCCGCTGTTCGAAATCTCAACGGACAAGGTGGACGCGGAGATACCCTCACCCGTGGCAGGCGTCCTCACAGAGATCAAAGTTGGTGAAGGCGCGACTGTCGAAATCAATACGGTTGTCGCGGTGATTGGTGGTTCCACCCCAAATGCTTCCGTATCAACTTCCATTGCCCCGGCAATTGCAAAGCCATCCGCTCCCGCGCCGAAGGTGCAGTTGGCCACGCCGCAGGTGCCTGGCGAGCGCATTCGCTCTTCGCCTTTGGTCCGGCGCATTGCCGCGGACAACAGCCTCGACCTCGGCCAGGTAGCCGGTACCGGCTCAGAGGGACGGATCACCAAGGAAGATGTTTTCCGGCATCTTAGCCAGCACGGGGCCGGCAGCGTCGCCGCCAGGCCGGCTGTAACTCCAACGGCGCCGCCGGCTCCATTGCTCGCCGGCCAGGTGGTGCCACTCACCAAGATGCGCGCCATCATTGCCCAGCGGATGGTGGAGAGTGTAGCGACGAGCCCCCATGTCTACACCGTCTACAAGGTGGACATGACGCGGGTGGCTCGCATCCGTGCGCGTGAGAAGAGCCGGTTCGAACAGCAGAATGGCGTCAAGCTCACGTTCATGCCGTTCATTGCCGTGGCAGCCGTGGAGGCTTTGCGCAAGTTTCCCATCGTGAACGGGACCCTGGAAGACGGCTCCATCCACTACCACCCGAGCATCAACCTCGGCATCGCCGTTGCGCTGGAGTGGGGGCTGATTGTGCCGGTGATCAAGCAGGCTGAAAAGCGCAGCTTTGCCGAGATAGCCAAGGCCATGAACGACCTTGCCCTGCGCGCTCGGAGCAAGAAGCTCGTCCCTGAAGAAGTGATGGGAGGGACGTTCACACTGACCAACTCCGGTGTGTTCGGCGGCGAGTTCGGCACCCCGATCATCAACCAGCCGGAGTCGGCGATTCTTGCGATTGGCGGGCTCAAGAAGGAAGCGGTGGTGCTGACCGATGCCGAGGGCAACGACTCGATCGCGATCCGCTCCATGCAGCACTTCTGTCTCGGATTCGATCACCGCACCATCGACGGCGCGGACTCAGGCAAGTTCATGAGCGCTTTCAAGAAAGCGCTTGAGGGCTGGGAGCGGGAAATTTGTTGAGTCGCTGCCACCCGCAGTTCTTCAGGCCCCACCCTCCGCTGAGACCTGAAGAATGAACTTGAAGACAATCTGACCCAATGCAGAATCTACTGCCCTGTCGGCGCATAGTGCGTGATAAGCGCGGCGAGGTGTTTGTTGTCGTGGGACTGCGTTGAGCTCCGCGAGAGTCCGGGCTGCGTCTTTGCAGGCAGAGATGCGGCATTAGCGTGAGTCACCGGCAGGGCAAGCGCGAGCGCCATGGTTGCCCAGTTTGTGCCCGCGGCTGAGACCCATTGATCGTGGCCATGCGGGAATCCGGCGTCGAACCAGGGCTGGAAGGCAAGAGCCCGGGTGCGCACGAACCATGAGCCGTCTTCCTGCTGGGTTTTCAGCAGCAGTTTCACTCCACGCTGGTAGGCCGGCGCAGATGCTGGGAGCCCAGCGATGTTCAGCGCCACCAAACTTTTTCCCGTGGCATAGGCTGTGCTCTCCATCGACGGCAGATCGGACCATCCTCCATCGGGCCGCTGCGCATCCAGCAGTTCCTTCATGGCCTTGCGTGTCGCGGCCGGATTGGTGCCGGCCCAGGCAAGCCCGGCCAGCCTCCAGCTCCGGTCGTCGTTGTTGTACGACTGTGCGTTCGCCAGCCAGTTTGCGGCGAGAGCAATCGACTTGCGATAGGCTTCGGCGCCCGCCTTGGGCATGTACAGCTGCAGGGCGTGCATGGAGCGCACAGTCTGCCCGACAAAGTCCAGGCAAATCGGCGGACGAGTATCTGCATGTTGAGCGGGCCATTCCCCGTTCGGATGTTGGCGCAACAGGATGTACAAGGCGGCTGTGTCGGTATCGATGTTGGGCCTGAAGCCTTCGGCGTGAAGCCCCATCAGTTGGTAAGCAAGAATGCCTTCGGTGAAGTTGTCCTCTACCGGAAGCACAAAGCCCTGATGCAGGCGATCGCGCAGCTTTGCCAGCACCTCCCCATTGGCCTGGACTTGTGCGGCGTCGCTCTTTTCATCAATGCGGAATCCGCGCTTGCGCGTGAGCCCCATCGTCATAGCCGTCAGGCTGTTGTTGTGGCAGGAAACGCAGCCGGAATGCGCTATGAAGCTGGCATCCGCGCGCTGCAACTGAGGAATGCTGTCCTGGATTGCGCGCTGCAGTCCGTTGCTCTGCCTGTTTTGAGGAGCTTGCTGGATGACGTCTCCGGGCTTTGCACCGGACTTCTCCAGCCATTTGACGATCTGCGTATCACCATTGTGTTCAGCGATGTCCAGCACCGTCCAGCCCTCGTCCCCTCCTTTCGCATGGCGGTCTTTGGCATTCACGTCCGCCCCGTGCTGAACCAGCAATTGCACCTCATCGAGCGGAAGAGTATCCGCAATCGCTGCATACATCAGCGGTGTGCGGCCGAGGAAGTCGTAGGCATTGGCATCGGCTCCGCGATCCAGCAGCATGCGGATCGAATCGATGTCGGCATAGGCCGCGGTGTCCTGGAGTGACCCGGTGAAGACGCGCTTTTCAGTGAGTTTTTGGGCGATCAGCTCGGTGCAATTCGTGCACCGCGAAGTGATGGCCATGGTGAGCCCTGTCTCCCCGGCCATTTGCACGTCCGCTCCGTGCTCGATCAGCATTGCAACGCTCTCGCTGTCGCCGGAGGTGAGAGCCTCAATCAGCGGTGAGGATTCAGCCTCTGGCCGGAAGTTCGGATTCGGGCTGGCTCCGTGTTCGAGCAGCAGTTTCACGATCGGCGAGCCGCCGATGCGCCGTGCGGCAATCATCAGCGGCGTGCGCAGGTCGTCTGACTTTGCATTCACGTCTGCGCCGTGATCCACCAGCAGGCGAGTCTTCTCAAGGTCCGTCGCCGCCCACATCAGGGCTGTTGCGTTGGCGTCGTTGTGCATGTTAGGGTCGGTTCCCATCTTCAGCAGCCGTTCCAGCGTTGGCACATCTGCGTACAGCACCGCATACATAAAGGGCGTGGACCCTTCCGGCCCGCGCTCGTTCAGCAACGCCGGATCGGCAGCGGCGGTCTTTAGAAAAAGCGGCAGATTGTTCGTGCGAAGTGCTTCAACCATCGCCACGGCTTTTGGATTGATGGGCGGCAGGTCAGCTTCGTTGGCAAGAGCGTCGGGCCAGTCGGCTCCTTGATCGATCCAGGCCTTGATGGTCGCAATCTGTTCCGGGCGAAGCGCGCCGGTTGGGGGCATTTGCGGCCCGAACGAGTCGCCGGCGATCCGATAATAGACAAAGCTGTTGGCGCTGCTACCAGGTACGATGCGGCGGGTGAACGCCTTCATTGCCGAACTTCTGCGATCCAGCCGCATGCCCGCACGCTGTTTCGCGGGACCATGACAATCCCCGCATTGCTGGCGGAAGATCGGCAACACATCTCGGCTAAAGTCGACTTTCGGAGGTTCTGCAGTCTGAGCAGACAGCATGCCGGCTGGCATTGCGATGAAGAGGGATATTACGGCGAGTCCTGAACCTACCAAGGGATGCCTCCACCCGGAGTTTTGCACCGGGGTTTCTCAGAGATAGCTATGTGGTGAATCTCCAACAACATGGTTTGACCCGGAACAAGGGGAAGGGGCCACCCATCAACTCAGAGTGCATGCCCGCTTTCGAAGCGGGGACCAGGGGAATCTCAGCAGTCTTAAGTTACGTCGAATCCTAACTGTGCACGGGACCGATGTAAAGTGGTTTCTCTTCACCCTCACCGCGTTTCGCGAAAATTAATGGTCGTGATCTAAGACCTGAACGGAGCCCGTTGCAGCCAATCCGCAGTCCGCGATTACTTCCATACATGCGGCACAGCACCAGCCGGTTGGTGGTGGGTGACCTCCGCATGGGTTGCCTCGAGATCGAAGCTGAGATCCTTCGGGACCCAGTTCTGGTCTGACGCGGGGAGCTGAATCCTCATATCTTGAAGACTCTTGCCCTCGTGCACCTGCTCTTTGACGGCATTGTAGAGGTCGAGAAGAAACTGGCGCTGGCCGGTGAGTATCTCCATGCCGCCCGCATCGCCGTGACCGGGCAGAACAAACAGCGGCTGAAGCTCGATTGCCTTAGACAAGACGCGCGGCCAGTTGGCAATGTTCGCATCCCACAACTTGTTCCGCGGCCCGTTGACGGCGGCGTCGCCGGTGCAGAGGACCCTCTCTTTTGGCAGCCAGACGTAGCCATCCCCCTGCGTGTGGCCCCAGCCCAGGTAGAGAAAATCAACTTCGCGGGCTGAGTCCTTCAAGACGAGGCGGCTGCCTCGAAATGTCTTCAGTGGTCTCTGCACATCGTCCTGGTGCAGATTGCGCACGTCCTCTCGCTTCGCTTCGGCTGCCTGCCAGCGCGCAGGTTCGTAGCGATCCATCTCCTCGACCACTTTGTAATAAGCAAGCGTGGTCGCGCCCGCCGCGGTCCATAGCGAGTTGCCGTAGGAGTGATCGCCGTGAGCGTGAGTATCGAAGACATACCGCACTGATTTGGGAGAGAGCTGCTTGAGTTCGACCATCAGCTCACGGGCGCGCGCCGGATAGTTGGCGTCTACGACGATGAGATAGTCCTGCATCTCGATGACGGTCGTGTTGCTATAGCCCTTGGGAGCGTCGCCGAGCAGAAACCAGACTCCCGGCGCGATCAGCCGCGGCGGCGCGGACTGGGCACGCATGCTTGAAACACCGTGCGACAAAAGCAGAATGCAGGCGAGCGCGATCGGACGCATGAGAAAAATCCCAGCGCATACGTGTCGCCGCCTCGCCTCGCGTGGCCGCCGCATTACCGCATCTCTGCCCAGGCAAGCCCGTCGGTCGATTTGCCGGTGGCGATCAGCCGCGTGACCTTCCACGTTGCCAGGTCGATCTCCGCTACCTGGTCGCTCCGGGCACAGGACACGTAGGCAGTCTTGCCGTCAGGGCGAACCAGGGTCTCCTGCGGATCGGCACAGACCGCGATGGATGGTGCAGGCTGCATAGTCTTGAGGTCGATCACGTCGACCTTGTCTTTGTCAGGAATTGCGATGAGCAACCAACGCCCATCGGGCGTGGGAGAGCTTCCATAGCCAAAGCCATCAAGCGGAACCCAGCTCTTGACCTGGTTGGTAGCCGTATCAATCACCGCCAGCTGCGGCTTGGTTTGGTCGGCGGTAAAGACCCAGCGGTCGTCGTTGGAGATGGAGATGCGCTGCGTATCGCCGGAGATGGGAACAATGGCGAGGGTCTTGCGGGCGGGGATGTCGAGCACGGAGACGGTTCCCGGGCCAACGTTGGCCGTGTAGGCGCGTCGGCCGTCGTGGGAGAGCACGAACATGTGGCTCTGAGGCTGGCCAGTGGGGATCGCGCCGACAATCTTCAGCGTCTTCGGGTCGATGATGGAGATTGACTGGTCGAGTTCTGTGGACACGTAGAGAAGGCCGTCTTTGGGCCCAAAGGCGGGCATGTGCGGCCGTACGCCGTGGCCGAAGTCGAGGTTTCCGACGATTTTTTGCGAGGCGATGTCGATGACGACCAAGTTCTGGCCGTCGGTTCCGGGCTTGCCGACGCCGGAGTTTCCGTAGATGGGCACGTAGGCGAGGCGGCCGTCGGGAGACGCGATGACCTCATGGCCGGTTACGCCACCCTCCTTGACGGAAGCGATGACCTTTCCCGCTGCCGGATCGATGATGCCGAGGCTTGTGTCTCCCTTTTGCGTAACAAGCAGACGGCCCTGTTGGGCGAAGACGGCAGGGATGGTCAGCAACAGCATCAACGAGGGGAAAGTGAATCGAATCGACCTCAACGGAACCTCCGGGAACCACGAAATGACTATACCCCACAGCCCGCGACACGCGGCAGTGGCTCGATTCCGGTTATGATTTGCTTCAAGGGTGAATAGGCTGATGGGCACGGAGATCAGGACCGCCGCAGGCTACCAATCCGCACTTGAGCTGGCGCTGGAAGAGCTGCGCGCTTTTCTTGGTTCCCGGGCCACAGCCGGCGAGGCCGCGAGACACCATCACAGCCATGGCGAGAGCACGCACCCGCCCGCTCTGCCGGACCTGGTGTGCTTTCCGCAGACCACTTCAGAAGTAAGTCAGATTATGCAAGTGAGTGCTCGGCATGGGCTGCCGGTTGTCCCGTTTGGAGCGGGCACCTCGCTTGAAGGGCATGTCAACGCGCTCCGTGGCGGCATCAGCTTGGATATGCGGCAGATGAATCGCGTGTTGCGGGTCAGCGTGGAAGACATGGACGCAACTGTCGAGGCGGGAATCTCCAGGCTGCAACTGGCCAAAGCGCTGGAGAACACAGGGCTCATGTTCTCTGTCGATCCGGGCGCGGACGCAACGATTGGCGGGATGGCTTCAACGCGCGCCTCGGGGACAATGGCAGTTCGCTACGGAACCATGAGGGAAAACGTGCTGGGGTTGACGGTGGTGCTGGCGGATGGACGGATCATCCACACCGGAACGCGGGCGCGGAAGTCGAGTGCAGGCTACGACCTCACGCGGCTGTTTGTAGGCGCGGAGGGAACGCTGGGCGTGATGACTGAGCTGACGGTCCGTCTCCATCCGCTGCCTGAGGCGGTAGGTGTGGCCGTCTCCGCGTTTGCCAGCGTGGAGGGCGCTGTGCGGACGGTCATTGAGGCCATCCAACTGGGGCTGAGTCCTGCGCGCATCGAGTTCATGGACGAAGCGCAGGTCGACGCGGTCAATCGCTACTCCAGGTTGGAACTCGCCGTGAAGCCTACACTGCTCTTCGAGTTTCACGGGATTAGCGAGGCGAGCGTAGAGGAGACTGCGCGGCTGGCCGAACAACTGGCCGCGGAGCATGGCGGCCTGGGCTTCAACTGGGAGACGACACCGGCGGGACGGGAACGGCTGTGGAAGGCGCGCCACGATGTGTACTACGCTTCGCGGGCGCTGCTGCCGGGTTCTGAGACGCTGACCACCGACGTATGTGTGCCCATCTCGCGGATGGCGGAATGCATTGTAGCTACGCGTGCGGATCTCGACGCGTTGAGTTTTCCAGCCACGATTGTGGGCCATGTGGGCGATGGGAATTTCCATGTGCTTTGCATGCTGGCGCCGGAACAGGCCGCCGAAGCCGCCAGTTTTGCGGCGCGGCTCGTGGAGCGGGCGCTGGCGATGGGCGGCACATGCACCGGTGAACACGGCGTTGGTTACGGCAAAAAGAAGTATCTCAAGTCAGAACACGGTGAAGCTCTCGAGGTAATGCGGATGCTCAAGCTCGCGCTCGATCCTGAAAATCGCATGAATCCCGGAAAGATTGTCGACGTGGACTGAAGTGCCTCACTGGTGCGACTGCCATGGGTCGTACGTGCCGATGCTCCAGGAGTGGCCCTCGGGGTCTTTAAGGGCAAATTCGCGGCTGTCATATGGGGTGTCCTGAAGCGGACGGATAATTTTGGCGCCTGCGGCCACTGCACGGCTATGGACAGCATCGGCGTCGGGCACCACGATGTAAGCACTACGGGTATCCACGCCCCCGAGATCGGCCGGGGACGTAAATGCTTTGCCATACTCGTCATCCTTTTGTGAGCCGAGCATGATCATGCCGCTGCCGAGGATCAACTCGGCGTGGCCGATGGTGCCGTTTTCGCCTTCATACACTACGTGGCGCGCAAACCCGATCACATTGCAAAGCCAATCAATGGCGGCTGGGGCGTCGCGGTACCGCAGGGTGGGCATGACGGTGGACGGGGAGCTCTTCGATGGGTTCGACATGGGGCCTCCTCAATCAGCCGAACTGCTACTGCATGATAATGCTCGAAAGCCACGAAGAGTTTCTTGGAAAAATCGGAACCACGCGCTCTACCTTGCGGGTCCTATCCCGCCATGACGTGATTCGCCCACTGGGTTCGGAGCGCGCAATAGGTTGTAGCATCAATCCCTGAAAACGCTCGAAACTCATTGGCAAAGTGCGATTGGTCGTAATAGCCGCACTCCATCGCCAACTCCGCCCAGGGCAGATCCATTCCTGCGTGCAGCTGGCTCACTGCCCGCTGAAATCGCTGAATTCGGGTCCAGACCTTTGGTGAGAACCCCACCTCTTCTCGGAAGACCTGGGAGAAACGGCGCTCACTCCAGCCCGTGCTTTTGGCCACTTCCCTCACAGTGGACATGCCAGGCGCGCGCCCAAATCTTTCCAGCGCGAAATCTACCATGCGATTGCGGCGAATTAAGCCGCCGAACCGCAGGCGCAGGAAGCCCTCCAGCTGTTCGAGTCTGGCTAGCGGGGATGGAATCTGGCGCAGCCGGTCGCGAAGCACTCGTGCCTGGGCGCCCCACACATCTTCCAGCGAGATGTTGCGATTGCTGAAGAGGTCGGCGGAGTCCGCTGCGGACGGGGCAAACCCACCCGGCTCGAAGACGATCCCGATGAGGTCGGCCATATCGGAGGTATCAACAATCTCATAGACGGATCGGGCGCCGACAATCAGCGATGGTGGAGTCAGGCGTGCGGGTTCGCGGTCTGGGTAATCGATCAGGAAGTCCCGCGCAAGGTTGAGGATGACCTGCACGCAGCCGGTCGGCAACATGCGTTCCAGTCGGCGCTCCGTCTGCGGAATCCTTGCGTACCAAAGCACACGAACGCAGCGATTCAGTGGGGCAGCCGGCTTGTGACTCAGGTAGATCACAAGGCCTCGTGCTTGTTTTTATAGCACGATTAACAAGCTTGGAAAAGCCGGGGCCAGCACGGGCTAGAG
>Ga0182018_10000623_pt1 | contig 44587 bp, 40 predicted proteins | sample 812P2MmetaG_FD_120490 | JGI IMG/M metagenome (GOLD analysis project Ga0182018, IMG submission 120490) | Permafrost microbial communities from Stordalen Mire, Sweden - 812P2M metaG | ecosystem: Environmental > Terrestrial > Soil > Wetlands > Permafrost | place: Sweden: Stordalen | collected... | reverse complement strand
CTGTTCGCGGTGGAATATCCGGCACAGTGGCGGATCAGACTCACCCAGACCGGAGAGACGGCGCGGCAATCCCGCTCACGCACCCAGGATTTCCAGGCCGATTTCCATAATGAGAACTGCTGGCAGCCGGCGCAGCAGCTCGTCATCCGGCGCCTCGACCTCCACCGCGGTGATCGCGCGCAGCCGGCTGTCCAGATCGCGCAGCCGCACCGCCCAGTACGCCGGAGCCGGCCGCCCCACCAGCAGCACCGGCCGGTCCAGATCTTGCGCGGTGTTCAGCAAATGCAGCAGAGCCGCCTCATCGGCACGATCCGCGTAATCGACCCCCACCCCCGCCGGCGCCGTCACCTCGGGGAACTCGGCCAGCAACGGCCCGTCCATCACCCGGGCACCTGGCGGCGCGCGGATCGTGACCGGCGTTTTTCAGCTTCAAAGCTGATCCGCGGGCGGGTGCCGGTTGCTTTGGCGAACCGTTCGAGCGTGCGGGTGGAAGGCATGGTTCTGCTACTTCCGAGGCGGGCAACAACAGCCTGCGTCGTCCCCATCGCTTCCGCCACCTGCTCCTGGGTCATGTCGGCATTGCCACGAGCCCGGACAAAGCCGCGGCGAGGGCGAATTCGTCTTCAAGGGCGTCATGGGCTGCCCGGAATTCAGGGTTTTTCATCCACTCCTTCGCGGCCTCTTCCACCGGAATGTACTTGTGGGTCATCTCTATGAATCCGATATTGATTACAGTCTCAACTCAAGATTGAGAATAAAGCTACATTGTCGAAGGACGGCGACTTCGGGTAATCTGGTAAAGAGCGTCAAAATCACCTTGCTTCAACGACGGTGAGCCCTCACCGAACCGCTTCAGAATCTGCCAGGCCGCGAGTGTTTTGGTCACTCCATAAGTACGAGTTAGCGAGCGAAGAGCGTCATCCGCGCTTGATGATCTTGTGTAGAAAATGCCTGCGTCGTGCTCTGGCAACAAGAGTTCTGCCGCGAACGCGTTTGCTCGTTCTTCGGGTGCACTGGGCACGCCGCCGCCTAGCACCTCGGCGACCGGTAGAGATCCTTCGGTGTCCAGCAATAGGTGACACAACTCGTGCGCCAGAGTAAATCTTGCCCCGCCGCTAATCCCAAACCGCGCCTCTTTCATTTTTCGACTTCGCCGTCCCGCGGAATTAAGCAGTATCGCCGGTCCGTGTGACGGCCCCCAGAACGATATTGCTTCGATCTGGACAACCGTCGTGAACGGAACAATCGCAACGTTCCATGCCTCTAACAACCTTTCCGGGTCCAGGCGTGTGCCGAGAGTCGTCTTCCCAAGAGTACCGCGAAGCCAACGCGCTATATGCCGCCCTTGCATGCGAGGCAGTTCACGGCTTACTTTCGAAAGTTCTCCTGCCGCGCTAAGTGACGACCTTGCAAGTTCGACCGTTTCCCGATGGAGCTGAGCGTTGATCAGAGTCGCAACTTGCAAAATGACTTCGTCGTTCGAATAGGATGCGAGCATGCGAGCCGCGGCTCGCACCTCGTCCATCCCTCTGAAGATTTGATCTCGCGTGCGAACGGGCAACGCTGATCTCAGGTATCTGAGACGGTCTGGACCGATTCCCAGGCTGATATTCTCAAGTAGGCTGTCACTGGCCTCCTCCCGCCGTCTCCAACTGCGCAGTGCATTGCTTGTCGAAGCATCACTTGTGACCGATAGCCGTTCAGTGATCGCGTTACCGAGGTGCTCAAGCGTCCGAGTTACGTCGCTATATGCCCACCGTAGAACTCTGTTGCCACCTTCCAGAAGCATGAAGTTGCCCTCGCGGATTATCCACATTTGAGGAAAGCTGTAGCTTTGAGTCAGCCAGGTAGACAAGTCATGATGCTTTCGGAACGCCTGAAACTCCGCACGTACGGCAGTTTCACTGAATACCCTCTCAAGCAGCGCCCGTTCCGTAGCGGAAGGCGTCTCGGGAGTCACACCTCTTGGGTAGGACTCCTCCAGGCAAAGATGCAACCATGCCCGACTTAGGCCTTCCAGGAAGTCGGCCCATTCTAACGTGGTCAATGTCTGCGGCGCGACGGTCCAGACCTGATCACCACCCAGCGATAAGGTTAAGTCTCCCTCGGAAGCGGTTGGCGTCAACCAACGCAGGCGGAATGACAGCCCTCGGAGGGAACCGCCACCGATCTCGTCACTTGCCGGGGCGCGGCGTACACCACCGATTACCCTGTCAAAGACGTCCTCTGTATGTGCGACCATCAGCGTCAACCTATTCATCGAGGAAACTGCCAGCAAGCCCATTAAGGCACGCGGCGGCAACTTCCCGCGAAATCTCGAAGTACTCCAGGTTATCCTCGGCGAGGTCTGGTCCGCCAGCCCAAAGGCCCGGGAGGGTATCCTTATACCACTGTTCGGCCCCCTGCTTCGAGTGCCATCCAAGTCGACCATCAAACCCCGTACTGAAGCTGAATTTGATCGCCACACACAGTAACAACAGTCCTACTGGGGCAGCGCGCGGAAACCGCGTGTCCGTTCGCTGCCCGTTCTCGTCTCGTCGATTCCATGGGGCGGTTGCAAGGTATTCAATGTAGGCGCCCTGCGTCCTGGTATTGGCCGGCGACCGCATTGGACGATCGCAGTGCAAAATCATCAGGCCCTGCACTTGTTGATCAATCGTTAACTCAAACTGAAGCCACTCCAATCCGTGAGGATGGTCCCGGACCAGGTTCGGCCAGTCCCATGTCGCGTCGTCCTGCCCAATCAAGCCGGCTGGCCATAGTTCCGCCACCTGCGCCGCAGCCGTGATCGGACTGGAAATCAGTGCGCCAGATACGCGCCCGTCTATCTTGAGCTGAACGTGCAATGATATTCCCAGATTGTTGCTGTCGTTACCTCAACCAATCATTGCCCAGTCCGAGCAAGACGGCCAGCTTGAAATAAAATCAACTTTCGGCAGTCTGGCCGTCACCGCGGGAACGACACAGAGAGCACGTCCAACCAAAATGCGTGATGAGTGGTTCTGGAAAGCGGTCCGGTGTCGCCTTATTTTGACAGACGGCCTTCCAATCGTCCCACTGCATCGCAGCATTGGCTTGGCACGACGACCCACCTACCTCCGTTGTTCAGCAATCGGAGGGAATCCTGGAAGCGCCCGAAGACGCCGCTACTCCCCCGTCACCCCCGCCACCGCCTCTCGCACCATCCCCGGCGTCACCGTCCTCTTCCTCGACGTCAGCGCCTCCCGATCCAGCCGAGCCACCGCCGCCCGCAGCACCTCGGGACTCCGCGGCAGGCGCAGCAGCAGCCGGTCGTGCAACGTTTCATCCGCGACCAGCCGCCGCTCCGCCAGCCAGTGCAACAACAGCCGCCGGAGCAAATCGTCATCCGGAGCCTCGACCTCCACCGCGGTGATCGCCCGCAGCCGGCTGTCCAGATCGCGCAGCCGCACCGGCCAATGCGCCGGCGCCGCCCGCCCCACCAGCAGCACCGGCCGGTCCACATCATGCGCGGTGTTCAACAAATGCAGTAACGCCGCCTCATCGGCATGGTCCGCGTTATCGACCGCCACCCCCGCCGCCGCTGTCACCTCGGGAAACTCGGCCAACGACGGCCCATCCATCACCGCGGCCCCGGTGCTACCCGCCCAGATCCGCAGCAGATGGGTCTTGCCGCGATCCGCCTCCCCAAACAGCGCCAGCCTGCGATCCGGCCAGACCTCGGTGCGGCCCAGCCACGTCCACGCCGCCTCATTGGATGCGGCCCGGAGAAAGCTCGCCTCGGCATAATCGGGTTCGGACGGGATCAGCAACGGAAGCTGCCGCGCGGCCACCTCAATCCACTCCCATCGGCGGACCGGAATCAACCGTTGGTGCATCCAGATACAACGGACTGGCGAGATAACGCCGCAGCCAGAACCGCGCCAGCACGCCGATCGTCGCCGCCACCGGCACCGCCAGCATCACGCCGACGAAGCCAAACGCCGCGCCGCCGGCGAACAACGCGAAGATCACCCAGACCGCCGGCAATTCCACCCGGTCGCCGAGGAACCGCGGATAGATCACGTACCCCTCCAGGATCTGCCCCGCGATCAACACCCCCACCACCACCATGACGTGCCACCAGTCCCGAAACTGGGCCAATGCCAGGCCGATCGCGGTAACCCCTCCGGTCACCGAACCGACATAGGGAATGAACGACAATATCCCCGCCGCGAGGCCGACGATCAAACCCAGATCGAGGCCCGCTCCGGTCAACCCGGAGGCATAAAAGAACGCCAGGATCAGGCAGCACATCGCCTGGCCGCGCACCCAGGCGGACAGAATTCGATCAACCTCGCGGGCCTGCGCGCCGATGATGTCGGCATAGCGGCGCGGCACCCAGCCGCCGACGATCGCGATCATCTTTGGCCAGTCGCGCAGGAAGTAGAAGCCCAGGATCGGCGTCACGATCGCCAGAGTCAGCACGTTGAAGATCGCGAACCCGCTGGTCACGACTCCGGTGGCCGTCGACAGCAGAATGCTCAACATGTTGGCCGCCTGGCTGCTGACCACGTCGCGCAATTTGTCGTTGACGACGTCGGAGCCGAAATTGTCCTGCAGCTTCGTCAGTTGCTCGCTGGCCCAACCTTGCAGGAGGAAAGCGTATTGCGGGATGCGGGTGGCGAGCAGTTTGATCTGCAATAGCAACAACGGATACAGCAGCAAGGCGAACAGCAGCACGCCGGCGATCAACGCCAGCACCATCACCGAGGCCGCTCCTCCGCGCGACAACCCCAGGCGCGTCAGCCGCGTCGTCGGCGGATCGAGCGCGTAGGCCAGTACCGCCGCGGCCACGAACGGCGCCAGCACCGAGGCGAACAGCTCCAGCGCCAGCCAACCGACAACCAGCACACCGGCGATCAGCGCCAGCCTTTGAGCCCGTGTGGCGTGGGTCAGACCTGGCGAAGCTTCCGGCGGTCCGATGAGCGGCCGAAGCTCATCAGCTTCGAGGTTATCGACCATGCGCCGCGACCCAGACATAAGCGGCGCCGGACACCAGAGTCGACGCGGCGACGACCCAGATCAGAATGGTCAGCAGCACCGGGGCCATCAGATTGAACCCCACCAGGAACAGCGTCGCCGCGATCAGCACAATCTGCAGCGCGGTGTTCAACTTCGAGATATACAACGGCCGGATCGCCACCGGCTGGCCCAGTACGCCCAGTACGATCACTCCACCCACGATCAGCAGGTCGCGAAACACCACCAGGATCGCCAGCCAATCGGGTAACTCGCGCACCACCGCGAGGGTCACGTACATCGTCACCAGCAAGGCCTTATCGGCGACCGGATCCAGCAGCGCGCCGATGGAATTGCCGCCATAGCGCCGGGCCAGCCAGCCATCGACGGCATCCGACAATCCGGCGGCGACGAACAGAAAGAAGGCATAGTCCAGCCGGTGCTCCAGGGTCAGCCAAAACGCCAAAGGCACGGCACAGAGCCGTCCGAATGTGATCAGGTTCGGTGCGGTGAAAAGGCCTGCCGTGGCGTTCCGTCCGAGTTGCGTTCCATCTGGCATAGGCTGAAAATTCTGTACCCCCTCATTGCCCGCTTCGATCTGGGCATGTTTGTTTCCTGTCCCGTTCACCCGGCTTAGCGTATGGAGGCCCGCCGTGGCCAGTGCAGATCGGAGCATGGATGGTCCCCAAAGGGGGCCGGATGGTGGTCCGGGTGACGCCGCGAAGGCGAATGAACATTTGACGTATCGCGCAGCCGGCGTGGACATCGACGCCGGCGATGCCCTGGTCGATGCGATCAAACCTCTTGCCCGCGCCACGCGACGGTCCGGGGTGATGGGCGGGCTCGGCGGGTTTGGCGCCCTGTTCGACCCGAAAGAGGCCGGATTCCACGATCCGATCCTGGTCTCCAGCACCGACGGCGTCGGCACCAAGCTCCGCATCGCGATCGAGACCGGGCTGCACGACACCGTCGGCATCGACCTCGTCGCGATGTGCGTCAACGACCTGATCGTCCAGGGCGCCGAGCCGTTGTTTTTCCTGGACTATTTCGCCACCGGCAAGCTGGACGTGGCACAGGCATCCGCCGTGATCGCCGGCATCGCCGAGGGTTGCCTCCAGGCCGGCTGCGCCCTGGTCGGCGGTGAAACGGCCGAGATGCCCGGCATGTATTCCGGCGACGACTATGACCTCGCCGGATTCGCGGTCGGCGCGGCCGAACGAGGCAACCTTCTCCCGCGCGATGTGCAGCCTGGCGACATCATCCTGGGCCTCGCCAGTTCCGGCGTACATTCCAACGCTTTCTCTCTGGTGCGCCGGATCGTCGCGGTAAGCGGACTGAACTGGACATCTCCCGCCCCTTACGCACCGGGCCAAAGCCTTGGCCAGGCCCTGATGACCCCGACGAAGATCTACGTCCGCTCCGTATTGGCGCTGCATCGTGCCGGATCGCTGAAAGCCGCGGCGCACATCACCGGAGGCGGCCTGCCCGGGAACGTCCCGCGCGTACTGCCGGACGGCATGGTGGCCGCGCTACGCCCCGACTGGCCGGTCCCGCCGGTGTTCCCCTGGCTCGCCCGCACCGGCGGCGTCCCGGTCGACGAAATGTCGCGGGTCTTCAACTGCGGACTGGGCATGGTGCTGGTTGTCTCCGCCTCCGCCGCCACCGAAGCGATGACGCTGCTGACCGGCGAAGGCGAAACCGTCTACCAAATCGGAGTGATCGAAGCCGGCGAGGGCGAGGCGCGGGTAACCTTCACCCCGCCGTTGGGCTGGTTGGCGTGAAGCGCCGCACCGCCATTCTGATCAGCGGGCGCGGCTCCAACATGGACGCCCTGATCGCCGCCGCGCGGGGGAATTCATATCCCGCCGAGATCGTTCTGGTGCTGTCGAACCGGCCCGAGGCGGCGGGCCTGCCGCGAGCCCGTGCCGCCGGGATCGAAGCCCGCGCGATCGACCACCGGCCCTTCCGCGGCGACCGTCCCGCGCATGAGGCGGAGATCAATGCCGCACTGACCGCGGCCGGGGTCGAGCTTCTGTGCCTGGCCGGCTACATGCGGTTGCTGACGCCGTCGTTCGTGACCGCCTGGCGTGGGCGCATGCTGAACATCCACCCGAGTTTGTTGCCCGCGTTTCCCGGGCTGCACACCCATGCCCGAGCGCTCGCCGCTGGAGTGAAGCTGCATGGTTGCACCGTGCATCTGGTGACCGAGCAAATGGATGAAGGACCTATTCTGGCGCAGGCCGCCGTTCCGGTGCTGGAGGGTGATACGGAAGACATGCTGGCCGCCCGCGTCCTGGCGCAGGAACATGTGATCTACCCCGCCGCGCTGGCCGCCTTCGTCTCTGGTGCCGCCGCGGGTTATCCGTCCCTCGCCGCCGCGTTGCTGAACCCCTTGCCGAACGCGGGCGGCTTGCCATAGAACGCATTAAGAAAATTCCACCCTCGCCGAGGCGTCAAATGGCTCATCAACCGACCGTTTTCCGGGGTCCCAATACCGAAGAAGCCTTCCTGGCCGACAAGCTTCGCTTCTGGGGCGGCGTCAACAAGGCGATCGTCGGCACGGTCATCTTCATGGTCTTGCTGCTCGTCGGAATGGCGGTCTTCCTGTTGTAATTCGGCCTGACGGTCTCCCGGCTGACTTATCCCGTCATGCGCCGGCTGACCTATCCCGTCATCCCCCGGGCTGACTTATCCCCTCACGCGCCGGCTGACTTATCCCCTCACGCGCCGGCTGACTTATCCCGACATCCGCCCGCTGACTTATCCCCTCACGCGCCGGCTGACTTATCCCGACATCCGCCCGCTGACTTATCCCCTCACGCGCCGGCTGACTTATCCCGACATCCGCCGGCTGACTTATCCCGTCATCCCCCGGCTTGTCCGGGGGACCTCTCGCGGCATCTTGCCTGCATAGATCCTCCGGACAAGCCGGAGGATGACGGGAAGCAAGCCGGAGGATGACGTCAAGCAAGATGCACAGCCCCGACAACCCACTGCGCGGGATCGCTCTGTCCACCGGTGCCTGCGCGGTGTTCGCGATCAGCGACGTCACGTCGAAATTTCTCAGCACCAGCATGCCGATTGTCGAGATCCAGTGGATCCGCTACGTGCTGTTTTTCGCCATGGCTTTGGTAATCGCCGTGCGTACGCCGGGCCGGTTATCGCGCCCCCGCAATCCGAAGCTACAGATCCTGCGCGGATTATGCGTGGTCGCGAGCTCGGTGCTGTTCGTTTATGGCATTCGTCAAATGACAATGGCGCAGGCGACGACCATCGGCTTCCTGTCACCCTTGTTGATCACCGTATTGTCCATCCCGCTGCAGGGTGAAGTCGTGGGCATTCGCCGATGGGGCGCCGTATTGGCCGGTATGATTGGCATGCTGATCGTGGTGCGTCCCGGAGTCTCCGGCTTCCAGCCCGCCGCTTTGTTCGGCGTCGCGTCCTCCACCTGTTGGGCTCTGGGCATTATCATCACGCGCAAAATCGCCACGTCCGACCCGCCGCAAACCACCATTCTGTGGTCGTCGGTGATTGGCGCGGCCGTGTTGACGGCACTGCTGCCGTTTGATTCCGTGTGGCCGGAGCCATGGCAATGGAGGCTCTGCCTGATGCTTGGCGTGCTGTCCTCGGCCGGGCAAATGATGGTTGTGCTGGCGCATCGATTGGCGCCCGCTTCGTTGCTGGCTCCCATCAGCTACTCACAACTACCCTGGGTCACCATCGGCGGCTACCTCGTCTTCGCCAATCTGCCGGATCAATGGACGTTGGTTGGCGCCTCGATCATCATCGCCAGCGGGTTGTACACCGCGCATCGCGAGCGGGTCAGAGCGCGTACCCCCGTTGACAGTGTTACACTCGTCCCCCTACCACGCCTGCTAACGATTCCTGGGCAGAATTTCCCACCGTAAAATTCCCTGGGGCACAAATAACGGCTTCACAGAGAGAACGACCCAAACTTGCCGCCATTGTTGGAAATTAGCGATCTGCACACGGAATTTCGCACCGGTGCGGGTGTCGTTCGCGCGGTCGATGGTGTCAGCTACACCGTCGATGCGGGGGAAACCGTCGCCGTCGTCGGCGAAAGCGGCTCCGGTAAATCGGTGACCGCGTTGTCGGTGCTGCGTTTGATCCCCAATCCGCCGGGCGAGATCACCGCGGGCTCGGTCACCTTCGCCGGCCGCGATCTTCTGAAATTGTCCGAGCCCGAAATGCGCGAAATTCGCGGTGGCGAAATCGGCATGGTGTTTCAGGAACCGATGACGTCACTGAACCCGGTGCTGACCATCGGGCGTCAGATCACCGAAACGCTGGAGCAACATCGCGGCATGGCGCACGTGGAGGCGGTGAAGCGTGCCAAGGACCTGTTGACGCAGGTCGGCATCGCCGAGCCGGCGCGGCGGTTAAAGCAATACCCGCATCAATTGTCCGGCGGCATGCGGCAACGCGTGATGATCGCGATCGCTCTGGCCTGCGATCCAAAACTGATCGTCGCCGATGAACCGACAACGGCGCTGGACGTCACGATCCAGGCACAAATTCTGGAACTAATGAAAGCACTGACGCGTGATCGCGGCATCGCTTTGATTATTATCACGCACAACCTGGGCGTCGTCGCGCGTTACGCGGATCGGGTCAACGTGATGTACGCCGGACGCATCGTCGAATGCGGGCCAGCGGCGGAGATTTATCATAATCCGCGGCATCCTTATACGGTCGCTCTGTTGCGTTCGGTGCCGCGGTTGGATCGTCCGCGTCAGGCGCGACTCGATCCGGTTGAGGGACAACCGCCCGATTTGACCAGGCTCGACGAGGGATGTTCGTTCCGTCCGCGTTGCCGTTTGGCCGATGAGGGTTGCGCGGTGGCTCGTCCGGTATTGACGCAAGTCGGTGGTGCGGGCCATTCCGCCGCCTGTTTCAAGGCCGCCGCATGAGGCAATCGCTTGAACCAGGAAGGCCGGAGCTTCGCCCCGGACCCCACCAAGAGGCTCTGCCTCTTGGAACTCCGCCAAAGGGCGAGGCCCCTTGGGACCTATTAATTTGGGAAGGGGGTTCGGGAAGGCCGACACGGACCTTGAGAGGTCATGGTCGGCCCTCCCCAACCCCCTTCCCAATTGACAGATTGCAAAGGGCCTCGCCCTTTGCTGGGGGTCCAGGGGGCAAAGCCCCCTGGCGGGTTTCAGGGCAGAGCCCTCGCGCTTCCTGGTCCAGGCGATTGCCCTGATGAGCGAGCCTCTGCTGACGGTGCGCGGCCTGCGCATGCACTTTCCGGTCACCGAGGGCATCGTTCGCCGCCGCGTCACCGGTGAGGTCAAGGCGGTCGACGGTATCGATTTCACCGTGGCTCGCGGTGAAACTCTTGGCCTGGTCGGAGAAAGCGGCTGCGGCAAAACCACCACCGGGCGCTGCATTTTGCGCCTGGAACGTCCGACTGAGGGCGAAATCATTTACGACGGCACGGATATCGCGACATTGGACGGCAAGGCGTTGCGAGAATACCGGCAGCGCATTCAGGTGATTTTTCAGGACCCTTACAGTTCATTGAATCCGCGCATGAAGGTCGGTGCGATTATCGCCGAGCCGTTGCATGTGCATGGGATCGAGCCAGACGCCGGCAAACGCGACGCGCGGGTGCGGGAGTTATTGTCGATCTGCGGCCTCAATCCCAATTTCGCCGACCGGTATCCGCACGAGATGTCCGGGGGTCAGCGGCAACGCGTGGGGATCGCGCGTGCTCTGGCGATGAACCCCGAGTTTATTGTTTGCGATGAGCCGGTGTCGGCGCTGGATGTTTCGATCCAGGCTCAGGTGGTCAATCTCCTGGAGGATTTGCGGGAGAAGTTTGGGCTGACGTATCTGTTCATCGCGCATGATTTGTCGGTGGTCCGGCATTTATGTCAGCGCGTCGCGGTGATGTATCTGGGCCGTATCGTTGAAATGGCCGGCGCCGATGCGTTGTTTGACGCGCCGTTGCATCCTTACACGCGCGCGTTGCTGGCGGCGGTGCCGGTGCCGGATCCGACGGTTGAGCAAGGCCGCGACTTCCAGCCTGTGCAAGGCGAGGTACCAAGCCCGATGAACCCTCCCTCGGGTTGCGTGTTCCATCCAAGATGCCCGATGGCGGTGGAGCGTTGCACCCAACAGCGGCCTGAGCCGCGGGAAATTCGGCCAGGTCACATCGTGGCCTGCGATGAGGTGCGATAGGGATTGAGCGATATGAGGCTTTTGTTTGGCTTGCTGGTATTGCTGTTGGCGGCGTCACCAGTGCGCGCCGAGGATACGCCGAAGCACGGTGGCATTCTGACTTTCATGATCCCGGCGGATGCACCGCCTTCACTCGACGGGCATAAAGAGACGACCTATGCGACGGTGCATGCGACGGCGCCGTTCTACAGTGTGCTGATCCGCATCAATCCGATGAACCCGTCCTCGACCGATGATTTCGTCTGCGATCTGTGCACCGAGATGCCGAAGCCCACGGACGATGGCAAGACGTGGACATTCACCATCCGGGACGGCGTGAAATGGCATGACGGGTCGCCACTGACCGCCGCCGATGTCCTGGCGAGCTGGCGGGAGATCGTGCATCCGCGGCCCGGCGTGGCGAGCGCGCGGCAACCGTATTTCATCATGGTGGACTCGGTGTCGGCGCCGGATGCGAAAACCGTGGTGTTCAAATTGAAGTTCGCCACCAGTGCGTTCCTGCCCGCGTTGGCCGATCCGTTCGCGTATATCTACAAGAAGGAGATTCTCGACCGCGATCCGCATTGGTACGAGAAGAACGTGATGGGCAGCGGGCCGTTTCGCTTCGTCGATTATGAGATCGGTCAGTCGATGAAAGGCGAGCGCAACCCCGATTACTATCACAAGGGCCTGCCCTATTTGGACGGGTTCACCGCGATCTTCGCGCCGAAACAGTCGGTCATCATTGATGCCATTCGCGCCGATCGCGCCTCGAACGAGTTTCGCGGATTGCCGCCCTCGGCCCGCGATCAACTGGTCAAGGAGCTTGGCGACAAGATCACGGTGCAGACCGGCGATTGGAACTGCGTCAACATGATCACGGCGAACCACAAGAAGAAGCCGTTCGACGATGTGCGTGTGCGCCGTGCTCTGGCGCTGGCGATCGATCAATGGCACGGCGCGCCGATGTTGGCGAAAATCGCCAATGTCCGCACCGTGGGCGGTGTGGTGTTCCCAGGTTCACCTTTGGCCGCATCGAAGGAAGAACTGGAAAAGATCGCCGGGTATTGGCCGGACATCGAAAAGTCCCGGGCCGAGGCGCGGCGTTTACTGAAAGAAGCCGGCGCCGAGGGTCTGACATTCGAACTGCAAAACCGCAATGTCGATCAGCCATACAAATATATCGCTACCTGGGTGATCGATGAATGGAGCAAGATCGGTCTGAAAGTGACACAAAAAGTGCTGCCGACCGGTCCGTTCTTCGAGGGGTTGCGGTCCGGCAATTTCGACGTCACGGTGGACTTCAATTGCCAGGGCCTGGTCAATCCGCTGCTGGATATCGGCAAATATCTGCCGCATTCGGTGTACGAGGAAAACTACGGCAATTACGAAGACCAGAAGGACGTCGACCTGTATCAGGCCGTGCTGCATGAGAACGATCCGGCGAAACAGCGCTCTCTGATGCGGGAATATGAGACTTACGTGCTCGATACGCAGGCGCACACAATCATGATGCCGTGGTGGGAACGGATCGTGCCGATGCGGTCTTACGTCAAGGGCTGGAAAATCAGTCCAAGTCATTACATAAATCAGGACCTCGCGACGATATGGCTTGATAAATAACAAATCGGCCATCGCTACGACATGACCCCGTGTCCTTCACGTCATGGGCCGCCGGGCCATGACGTGAAGGACAACACACAGACCGGTTGGCGAAAAAGGATACGATGTAGCCTGGAGCGTGATCGCTTGAGGCTGACAGCCGGAAAGCGTGAATCACGCTCTCAAACATGGTCGCGCGAGAGCATGATGGCTTCAACCTGGAGCTATCATGCTCTAAGCCAATAACAAGACGAACAGGGAGACAACCAATGCGAGCAAAACAATCGCTTTTGGTAACGTTGGCGGTGGTGTGCCTTGGCACCGCCTCAGCTGGTCGCGCCACACTAACCACCGAAACGCCAAAGCATGGCGGCACATTGACCTACATGATTCCAGCGGACGCACCGCCGAGCCTGGATGGTCATCGAGAGGCGACTTACGCGACCATTCACGCCGTCGCGCCGTTCTACAGCGTGCTGATGCGCGTCAATCCGGCGAACCCAGCCGGCACGACGAACTTCGTTTGCGATTTATGCCTTGAAGTCCCAAAGCCGACGGGTGACGGCAAGACCTACACTTTCAAGATCCGCCAGGGCGTCAGGTTCCAGGACGGCACACCACTGACCGCCGCCGATGTCGCGGCCAGTTGGCACGAGATCATCTTCCCGCGTCCGGACGTGCTGAGCGCGCGGCAAAACTGGTACTCGATGGTCGACAGCGTGATCTCACCGGACGACACCACGGTCGTGTTCAAGCTGAAATATGCCACCACCGCGTTCTTTCCCGCTCTGGCCGATCCTTACGGGTTTATCTACGAGAAGAAGATTCTCGATACCGATCCGCATTGGTACGAAACTCATGTGATGGGCTCTGGCTCGTTTCACTTTGTTGATCATACCATCGGGCAATCGATCGAGGGCGTCCGCGATCCTGACTATTACCACAAAGGCGAGCCGTATCTGGATGGGTTCAAGGGCCTGTTCGCACCCAGGCAGCCGGTCCGGGTCGATGCCATCCGCGCCGATCGCGCCGCGATCGAATTCCGCGGCCCGCAGCCATCCGCGCGCGACGAACTCACAAAGGATCTGGGCGACAAGGTCACGGTGCAAACCAGCGACTGGAACTGCGGCAATCTGATCACGCCGAATTCCTCACGCAAGCCGTTCGACGATGTTCGAGTCCGGCGCGCATTGCTGCTGGCGATCAATCAGTGGCAAGGCGGCCCGGCTTTGTCGAAGCTCGCCGGATTCTGGCCCGACATAGAGAAATCGCGCGCCGAAGCCCGCCGCCTGCTGAAAGAGGCCGGCGCCGAAGGCCTGAGCTTCGAATTGCTCAACCGCAACGTCGACCAGTGGAGCAAGATCGGTGTTCACGCCACGCAGAAAGTGGTGCCGACCGGGCCCTGGTTCGCCGCCATGCGCGGTGGCGACTTCGACGTGGTGGTGGAAGCCAACTGCAACAGTATCGTCAACCCGGTGCTGGATACCCAGAAATACCTGCCGCACGACGTGTTCGTCGAGAACTACGGCTACTACAAGGACCCCGTGGAAGCGGACATCTACAACAAGATGCTGCACGAGGTGGACCCCGCCAAACAACGGGTCCTGATGCGTGCCTATGAGAAGCAGATCATCGATACCGAGGCGCACGAGTTCCCCATGCTCTGGTGGGAGCGGATCATGGTCTACCAGTCCTATGTCAAAGGCTGGAAGATCGGGCCGAGCCATTACATCAACCAGGACCCCGCGGATATCTGGCTGGATCGCTGACAACGCTGGCATGGCGGACCGGGACGGGTTATGAAGCGGCGATAAGACGGTCCGCCATCGCAAGGGACGCGTCAGGGAGGGGATGGTCTCATGCGTGGTTTGCTGGTTTCGATTTTCCTTTTGTTCAATCTCGCGGCGGTCGCGGCTGACGCGCCGAAACGCGGCGGCATTCTGACCTATCTGATCCCGGCCGATGGTGGCCCGTCTCTGGATGGTCATAAGGAAGCGACCTACGCGGTGCTGCACGCGACGGCGCCGTTCTATTCAACCCTGATCCGGGTCAATCCCGATAACCCGGCGTCAACCACCGACTTCGTCTGTGACCTGTGCACCGAGATGCCAGTGCCCACCGACAACAACCTGACCTATACGTTCAAAATCCGCACCGGCGTGAAGTTCACTGACGGCACCCCGCTCGACGCGCACGACGTCGCCGTCAGTTGGCGCCGGATCGTGTTCCCCCCCGAAGGCATATCGAGCGCACGGCGCACCAACTTCCTCATGGTCGATAAGATCGAGGACCCCGACGACACCACGGTCATTTTCCGCCTGAAGTTCCCCACCCTGTCGTTCGTTCCCGCTCTGGCCAATCCGTGGAGTTACATCTACTCCCGCCGTATGCTGGAGAAGGATCCGCATTATTACGAACACAACATCATGGGCTCCGGCCCGTTTAAGTTCGAGAGCATGGAGGTCGGCCAATCCGTCACTGGCGTGCGCAATCCGGATTACTACTTCCCTGGTCAGCCCTTCCTGGATGGCTTCCATGCCATCTTCGCGCCGAAGCAACAGACTCGCGTTGACGCCATCCGCGCCGACCGCGCCTCCAACGAATTCCGCGGCGAGTCGCCCCAGGCCCGCGATCAACTGGTCAAGGAACTGGGTGACAAGATCACCGTGCAGGAAAGCGACTGGAACTGCGGCAACGTTCTGACCCCGAACCATACGCGTAAGCCGTTCGACGACGTCCGCGTGCGCAAGGCCTTGTTCTTGGCGATCGACCAATGGAACGGCGCCAAAGCCCTGAGCAGGATCGCCATCGTAAAGACCGTCGGCGGCATCGTCTTCCCCGGTTCCCCGCTCGCCGCCACGCACGACGAACTGATCGCCATGCCAGGCTTTTCCCCCGACATCGAAAAGTCCCGCGCCGAAGCTCGCCGCCTGCTGAAAGAAGCCGGCGCCGAAGGCCTGTCGTTCGAGATGCTGAACCGTAACGTCGACCAGCCCTACGTCATCGTCGGCACCTGGCTGGTCGATGAGTTTCGAAAAATCGGCGTCACCGTCACCCAGAAGATCGTGCCCACCGGCCCATGGCTGGAAACCATGCGGTCCGGCGACTTCTCGGTCGCCCTGGAGGCCAACTGTCAGGATGTCGTCAACCCCATCGCCGACACCGGCCGCTATTTGCCGCACGCGCTGTACAGCGAGAATTTCGCCTACCACGACGATCCGAAGCAGGTCGAGATCTACAACCAAATGGTGCGCGAGACCGATCCCGTCAAAGTCCGAGTGCTGATGCGCGACTATGAGAAGCAGGTGCTGGAGGTCGGAGCCCACCAGTTGCCAGTGACCTGGTGGTATCGCATTCTGCCGATGCGGTCTTACGTCAAAGGCTGGAAGATCAGCAGCAGCCACTACCTGAACCAAAACCTGGCGAACATCTGGCTCGACAAATAGATGTATCAATACATTCTCAAGCGTGTGTTGCTGACGATACCGACGCTGCTCGGCGCGGCGGCGCTGGTGTTCCTGTTGATGCGGATGATCCCGGGCGACATCTGCCTCGTGCGTCTGGGCGGCGGCGGCTCCAGCTTCGATCCCAAAGCGCTCGCCAACTGTCACGCCGAGATCGGCATCGACCGGCCGCTGATCGTGCAGTTCCTGGAGTTCATCTGGGGCGCCATGCGGCTGGATTTCGGCACCTCGATGTGGTCCGGCAAGCCGGTGATCACCGAGATCGCCGCACGCCTGCCGGTTTCGCTTGAAATCGCGGTCATCGCGACGGTCGTGGCGGTGTCGATCGCGATCCCGCTTGGCACCATCTCGGCACTGAAACAGAATACCTGGCTCGATGTTGTCGTGCGGGTCTTCGCCATCGGCGGCATCGCCACGCCGTCGTTCTGGATCGGTATCGTCTCGATCCTGCTGGTGCTTGATATCAGCGGCTGGATCACCGGCACGCCATGGATGCCGCCGATCGATTATGTTCCGTTCTGGCGTGACCCGATCGCCAATCTGTCGATGGTGGCGCTGCCGGCTCTCACCGTCGGCTATCGTTACGCTGCCGTCAGCATGCGCATGACCCGCTCGGCGATGCTGGAGGTGATGAAGGAAGACTATATCCGCACCGCCCGCGCCAAAGGTCTTGTAAACAAACTGATCATCAATCGTCACGCGCTGAAGAATGCCTTGCTGCCGATCGTCACGCTGATTGGCATTGAGTTCGCGTTTCTGATCGGCGGCCTCGTGGTAACCGAGCAAGTGTTCAACCTCAACGGCGTCGGCCGCTTGTTCGTCCAGGCCGTGCAGAACCAGGACTATACGCTGACCCAGGCGCTGGTGATGCTGACGGTGGTGATTTTCGTGTTCACCAATCTCGTGGTCGATCTGCTATATGCGTGGCTCGATCCGCGCATTCGCTTCAACTGACCGGAGGCGCTTAAATGTCCGTTACCGTCTTCGATCCGGACGCCCTGGACCTTCGCCCCTCGGTCTGGTCGCGCGCCGTGCGCTTTTGCCGCCGCCAGCCACTGGGGACATTCGGCCTCGTGCTGGTCGCGATCATCGCCGTGACCGGCATCTTCGCCGAGGTCCTCGCCCCGTACAACCCCACCGCCAACGACTTCGGCGCGATGACCGAGGCCCCGTCGTTCGAGCATTGGCTCGGCACCGATCAGTTCGGCCGCGACCTCCTGTCCCGCATCATCTTCGGCGCCCGCACCGCGCTGATCGTCGGCCTGTCCTCGGCCTTCGTCGGCGGCAGCCTGGGCCTGGTACTCGGTGTCGGCAGCGCTTATATCGGCGGCATGGTCGACATGATCCTGCAACGAGTGTTCGACGTGGTGATGGCGTTTCCGCTGATCATCCTGGCACTGGCCATCGTTTCGATCTTCGGCACCGGCGTACAGAACGTCATCATCGCCATCACCATTCCGCTGATCCCGCGTTGTGCCCGTGTCGTCCGTTCCGCCGCGCTGGTGATCCGTGAAGTGCCCTATGTCGATGCCGCCCGAGCCTGCGGTTTCAGCGCGCCGCGGATCATTTTGCGTCATATGGTGCCGAACGTCATGGCGCCGTTCCTGATCATGGTCACCGCGTTTGTCGGCCAGGCCATTCTCGCCGAGGCCTCGCTGTCCTACCTCGGTCTGGGTGTGCAGGAGCCGGTGCCGGCCTGGGGCCTGATGTTGCAAGGCGGCGCGGAGGAATACGCCTCGACCGCACCCTGGATCGCGATCTTTCCGGGCGTGGCGATCATGCTCGCGGTGCTGGGGATCAACCTGTTCGGCGACGCCTTGCGCGACACGCTGGACCCGAAGCTCCGCGACAGGTAGACCCCGCCGCATCCCTGTCTTAGGTTGCGGAGCATGGCAGACATCATCGACCCCACACGCGATTTCATCCGTGACATCGTGCAGACCGACATCCAGGCGGGACGCACTAAACAGGTCGTGACCCGCTTTCCGCCGGAGCCGAACGGCTACCTGCACATCGGCCATGCCAAATCGATCTGCCTGAACTTCGGCATCGCAGGCGAGTTCAACGGCCGCTGTCATCTGCGTTTCGACGACACCAATCCGGTGAAGGAGGAACAGGAGTTCATCGACTCCATCCAGTACGACGTCCGCTGGTTGGGTTTCGACTGGGGCGAGCATCTGTATTACGCCTCGGACTACTTCGAGCAGCTCTACGAATGGGCTGAGCATCTGATCCGCGAAGGCAAAGCCTATATCGACGATACGCCACCAGAAGCGATGCGTTCGCAGCGCGGCACGTTGACCGAGCCAGGCCAGAACAGTCCCGACCGGTATCGCCCGATTGAGGAGAATCTCGATCTGTTCCGCCGCATGCGCGCCGGTGAGTTTCCCATCGGCGCGCGCGTATTGCGGGCGAAGATCGACATGGCGTCGGGCAACATGAATCTGCGCGATCCGGTGCTGTACCGCATTCTGCACGCCACGCATCCGCGCACCGGCGACAAATGGTGCATTTACCCGACCTATGACTTCGCGCATGGCCAGTCGGACGCGATCGAGCACGTAACGCACTCGATTTGCACGCTGGAGTTTGAGGATCATCGCCCGCTGTACGACTGGTTGATCGAAAACCTGCCGGTGCCGTCGCGGCCCAGGCAGTATGAATTCGCCAGACTGAATATTAGCTATACGGTGTTGTCGAAACGGATCCTGACGAAGTTGGTTTCGGAAAACCATGTCTCCGGCTGGGACGATCCGCGGATGCCGACTCTGGCGGGAATGCGGCGGCGTGGTGTGCCGGCGGCTGCGATCCGGGAATTCGTCAGGCGAATTGGTGTGGCGCGCGCTTACAGCACAGTTGACGTCGCGCAACTGGACGCCGCGATCCGTGAGGTACTGAACCCGATCGCGCCGCGGCGGATGGCGGTGCTGCGGCCGTTGAAGCTGATCATCGAGAATTATCCGGCGGGACAGACGGAGACGTTGCAGGCGATCAACCATCCCGACGACCCCGCGGCGGGCACTCGGCCGATCACCTTCGGCCGGGAGATCTACATCGAGCAGGACGACTTCATGGAGGATCCACCGAAGAAGTTCTTCCGCCTTTCTCCTGGGCGCGAGGTGCGGTTGCGTTACGGCTTCTTCGTCACCTGTAACGAAATTGTGCGCGGACCAACCGGGGAAGTCATGGCGCTTCGTTGCACTTACGACCCAACGACCAAGGGCGGCAATGCACCTGACGGACGCAAAGTTCAGGCCACGTTGCACTGGGTCGCGGCGGCAGACGCGATGACTGCGGAGGTGCGGCTTTATGAACAGTTGTTCAACCGGCCGGATCCGGGTGCGGACGGCGACGTGATGGCTGACATCAATCCGGCGTCGATGGAGGTGCTGACGCACTGCCTGCTGGAACCCGCGCTGGCGTCCGCCCTTGAAGGCGAGGTCGTGCAGTTCGAACGGCTTGGCTATTTCTGCCGAGACCGAGATAGCACTTTCGCTCATCCAGTGTTCAATCGTACGGTGGGACTGCGCGACACCTGGGCCAGAGTGCAGGCGGAAACGCCGAGACCATCGCATCGGTAAAATTGACGACCTAAACTCGCCAGCCACAGCCGTTGTCATTGCGAGGAGCGGAGCGACCTGCCTTCGCCGAAGCGGCTTCGCGCAGGCAGGTCGCTTCGCTCGCGATGACAGGGTGCGCGGCCTGACCGGCGTCCGCGTCATTCGCCCGCCTCAGCGAAATGCATGAGTTCCGTGCCTTCCTCGACCATGTCGCCGACAACGTAACGGATGACATCGATCGTTCCGTCGCGCGGCGCGGTCAGCGTGATTTCCATTTTCATCGCTTCCAGCACGATCAGCGCCGCGCCTTTGATCACATCGTCTCCGGCCCGCACCAGAACATGCGTGACGCGGGCAGGGATCGGCGCCACCACACGGTCGTCTCCCCCGCCCAGAGAACCAGGAGGCAGCAATGGATCAACCAACGTGAACGTGTGATTTCGGCCGCGATGGATGACGGTCAGTTCGTCGTCCCTCCGCACGACGCGCATCCGGCGGACGACGCCGTCAATGCTGACGCTGTCGCCATGCGCTCGCGCGATCATCGTTCGATCGTGAAAACGCAGCCGCCATTCCCCGTCACCGAGCGGCATCGCGCGCAATGCCGTCACAGTCTCACCCGCCCGCAGCAAGACTTCCTGATCGCCGTTGACGTTCAGACGAAACGAGTCCGTGACATCCCACGGATCGGTGGGCGCCGCTTCACGCTGACCCTCCAGCACCGCGAGCGCGGCTGCCGCCAATGCGGCCATATCGTCGTTGGTCCCGGTGGCTTCACCATGAAAATGCCGGCCGATGAATCCGGTATCGAGATCGGCGGCCAGAAACGCCGGACTTCCGGCGATCACTCGCAACAACCCGAGATTGGTCGCGACGCCGACGACCTCATACGCTTCAAGTGCCGTCGCCAGCCGCCGAACCGCCGTGGCGCGATCCGGCCCGTGGACAATCAACTTCGCGATCATCGGATCGTAATATGGAGTGATCGCGTCGCCTTGCCGCACACCGGTATCAACTCTGACGTCCGCCGTTTCCGCCGGCTGCCGCAGATGTACCAGCGTGCCGATCGAGGGCAGGAAATCTCGCTCTGGATCCTCAGCGTAAACCCGCGCCTCTATCGCGTGTCCTCGCAATGGGATCTCATCCTGACGCAGAGGCAATCGTTCGCCAGCCGCGACGCGCAATTGCCACTCCACCAGGTCAAGCCCGGTGATCATTTCCGTTACGGGATGCTCCACCTGTAGCCTGGTGTTCATCTCCATGAACCAGAATTCTTCCCCTTCGGCGATGAATTCCACCGTTCCGGCGCCAACGTACCCAACGGCACGCACGGCCGCCAATGCGGATTCGCTCATGCGCTGGCGCCGCTTTGGTTGCATGCCGGGCGCGGGCGCTTCTTCCACTACCTTCTGATGCCGGCGTTGGATTGAACAATCTCGTTCGAACAACGACACCGCGCCGCCATGCGTGTCGGCGAACACCTGAACTTCGATATGCCGAGGCCGTGTCAGGTACTTTTCCACCAGCACCTGATCATCGCCGAACGACGCCGTCGCCTCCCGCTTCGCGCCACCGATCGCCGCTTCCAGATCGGCCGCGCGTTCGACGATCCGCATACCCTTGCCGCCGCCACCCGCGGAGGCCTTGATCAATACCGGATAGCCAACCCGTTCCGCCGCCGCCTTCAACGTCGAAAAATCCTGTGCCTCACCGTGATATCCCGGCACCAGCGGCACGCCGGCTTTTTCCATCAGCGTCTTGGCGGCGGATTTCGAACCCATCGCCCGGATCGCCGTCGCGGGAGGTCCGACAAACACGATCCCGGCCGCCGCGCAGGCTTCGGAGAACCCCGCGTTCTCCGACAGGAAGCCGTAGCCCGGATGGATCGCTTCGGCGCCGGCGCGAACCGCGACGTCGATGATCTTTTCGCCCACGAGATAACTCTCCCGCGCCGGAGCCGGTCCAATTGGCCACGCCTCATCGGCCAGCGCGAGATGACGCGCACCAGCATCCGCCTCCGAGTAAACCGCGACTGTCTCAATCCCCATGCGTCGCGCGGTGGCGATCACCCGGCAGGCAATTTCACCGCGATTGGCGATCAGGATTTTTCGAAACATTGGGTCCTCTTCAACCTCTGGGCTGACGACGGCGGCCCTGTCATTGCGAGCGAAGCGAAGCAATCTCCATCAGAGGGGACAGGGAGATTGCCGCGTCGCTTCGCTCCTCGCAATGACAGGGGGACGACGTCACAGCAGCGCAATCCGATCGGATAGTTCAGGCACGCGGAAAGTTTGCCTGCATGCTTCACATCCGGAACAAACCGAACCGCGTGGACTCGATTGGCGCGTTCAGGCTGGCCGACAGACTCAGCCCAAGCACCCGCCGCGTATCCGCCGGATCGATGATCCCGTCATCCCACAGCCGCGCGGTCGCGTAATATGGATGTCCTTGAACTTCATACTGCTCGCGAATCGGTGCCTTGAACGCCTCTTCCTCCGCCACGGGCCAATCGACGCCGCGCGCCTCCATATTGTCGCGCCGCACCGTGGCCAACACGCTGGCGGCCTGCTCGCCGCCCATGACGCTGATCCGCGCGTTCGGCCACATCCACAGGAACCGAGGCGAGTATGCCCGTCCGCACATGCCATAATTCCCTGCACCAAACGACCCGCCGATGATAACGGTGAACTTCGGCACCGCGGCGGTGGCGACGGCGGTCACCATCTTGGCGCCGTCTTTGGCGATGCCACCCGTCTCGTATTTGCGGCCCACCATGAATCCGGTGATGTTTTGCAAAAATACCAAAGGGATCCCGCGTTGCGCGCAAAGCTCGATGAAATGCGCACCCTTCTGCGCGCTCTCGCTGAACAGGATGCCGTTATTGGCGACGATGCCCACCGGCACTCCCCAGATATGCGCGAAGCCGGTGACCAGGGTCGCGCCATATAGCCGCTTAAATTCGTCGAACGCGCTGCCATCGACGATGCGGGCGATGATTTCGCGGACTTCGAATGGCCGGCGCCGATCCGCTTCGACCACACCATACAACTCGCGAGCATCGTAACGTGGCGGCGCCGGTTCGCGCATCGCCAGAGACGACGACTTCACGGTGTTCAGGTGCGCGACAATTCCCCGCGCGATGCCAAGTGCGTGTGCGTCATTTTCGGCATAATGATCGGCGACGCCGGAGATGCGGCAATGCACGTCGGCACCGCCCAGATCCTCGGCCGAAACGATCTCCCCGGTCGCGGCCTTCACCAATGGCGGCCCGGCGAGGAAGATCGTGCCCTGGCCGCGCACGATCACCGCTTCGTCGGACATCGCGGGAACGTACGCCCCGCCGGCGGTGCAGGAGCCCATCACCACGGCGATCTGTGCGATCCCGGCGGCGGACATGTTCGCCTGATTGTAGAAGATGCGGCCGAAATGATCGCGATCCGGAAAGACCTCGTCCTGGTTCGGCAGATTGGCGCCGCCTGAATCAACCAGATACAAACAGGGCAACCGATTCTGTGCCGCGATTTCCTGCGCGCGCAGGTGCTTCTTCACGGTCAGCGGATAATATGTGCCGCCTTTCACCGTGGCATCGTTGACCACGATCATGCACTCGCGGCCCGATACGCGGCCGATACCGGTGATGATGCCGGCTGATGGCACCTCATCGCCGTACATCCCATGCGCGGCGAGTTGGCCGATTTCCAGAAACGGCGAGCCGGGATCGAGCAGTGCCTGGATCCGATCCCGCGGCAGCAACTTCCCGCGCGAGACATGGCGATCGCGCGACCCCTTGCCGCCGCCAAGACAAACGCTCTCCGCGCGCGTCCGCAGGTCCGCGACCAGCGCTTCCATCGCGGCTTCATTGGCCTGAAAACCAGGCGCGCGGCGGTCGATAACGCTTTCCAGCACCGGCATGCTCAGGCTGTCTCGGTGAACAATTCGCGGCCGATCAGCATGCGCCGGATTTCACTCGTTCCGGCCCCGATCTCATACAGTTTGGCGTCACGCAGCAAACGCCCTGTGGGATAGTCGTTGATATAGCCATTGCCCCCAAGCGCCTGGATCGCCTCAAGAGCCATCCAGGTGGCTTTCTCGGCGGCGTAAAGAATCGCGCCGGCGGCATCCTTGCGCGTCGTCCGGCCGCGGTCGCAGGCTTTGGCGACAGCATAAACATAAGCCCGTGCCGCGTTCATCGTCGTGTACATATCGGCGAGCTTGCCCTGCATCAGTTGAAACTCGCCGATCGCCTGACCGAACTGTTTCCTCTCATGCACATAGGGCACAACGGCGTCCATGCAAGCGCGCATGATGCCCAGAGGACCCGCCGCCAGCACCGCGCGTTCATAATCCAACCCGCTCATCAGCACATTGACGCCACGGCCTTCCGAGCCAAGCACATTCTCCGCCGGGACTTCGCAGTCCTGAAACACCAGTTCGCAGGTGTTCGATCCTCGCATGCCAAGCTTGTCGAGTTTCGGTGAGGTGGAAAACCCCTTGAACGTCTTCTCCACCAGGAACGCCGTGATTCCGCGGGGTCCGGCGTCAGGATCGGTCTTCGCATAGATCACCAGCACATCCGCGTTGGGTCCGTTGGTGATCCACATCTTGGTGCCGTTCAGCACGTACCGGTCGCCGCGCCGATCGGCCCGCAACCGCATCGACACAACATCCGATCCCGCGCCAGTCTCGGACATCGCCAACGCCCCAACATGTTCGCCTGAGATTAACTTCGGCAAATAGCGGCGCTTCTGGTCTTCGTTGCCGTTGCGAAAAATCTGGTTCACGCAGAGGTTGGAATGCGCGCCATAGGACAGGCCGACCGAGGCCGAGGCCCGGCTGACCTCCTCCATCGCCACGACGTGTTCCAGGTAGCCCATGCCGGCGCCGCCGTATTCCTCGGCGACTGTAACGCCCAACAGGCCGACCGCGCCGAGCTTCGGCCACAGATCGGCGGGGAATTCGTTGGCCCGATCGATCGCGGCGGCGCGGGGCGCGATCTCATCGGCGGCGAAGGATTCGACCTGGTCGCGTAACATATCGGCGGTCTCGCCGAGGTCGAAATCCAGCCCGCGCATCTGGTTGCTCATGTGAACGCTGGTCCCTGTTGCCGCGGTCCGATGATCCTGGTCCCCTTAACGTCACCCCCGGGCTCGACCCGGGGATCAACTTCAGCACGGTGCCGTGATTGATCCCCGGGTCAAGCCCGGGGATGACGACGGGGGACGGGGATGACGACGGGGGGATCGTCGTCACGGTACCGTCTCAGCCCGCGGTCTTCTTCCATGCGTCCATCCCGCCCTCGATATGCCGGGCCGACGTCAGGCCGGCGTCCTGGGCCGCCTGCACCGCCATCGCCGAACGCTCCCCGAACGCGCAATAGAACAGCAACTGCTTCGCCGTCGCCTTCGCCAGTTCATGCAGCATCCCTCCCGGCGCGATGTTCTCCTGCAACGCCGGATAAGGCGCATGCAGCGCGCCCGGAATTTCACCGTGACGCTCGCGTTCCGAACGTTCGCGCAAATCGACCAGCACGATGCCGGAACGTCCGATCAGCCCCTTGGCGTCAGCGGCGGTCACTGCCCACCCGCGGCGGGCGATCTCCGCCTGCGCCAACCCTTGCCGCATATTCGCCGGCACCGCGACATCCATCATCTTCGGGTTGGCGAGGTTCAGATTGTCCATCATCGTAACGTATTCCTCGGCCGAGCGAACCCGCAGCCGCGGATTGTATAGTTTCTCCTCGCCGATCGTGCTGACCGTGTCGCCCTTGTAGTCATGCGCCGGAAACACCAGAGTTTCATCCGGCAGTTTCAGCAGCTTGTTGAACAGGCTGTCGTACTGCATCCGCGCGTCGCCATTCTGGAAGTCGGTTCGACCGGTACCGCGGATCAGCAATGTGTCGCCGGTGAACACGCGATCCGGCATGCGGAAGCTGTACGAATCGTCGGTATGTCCCGGTGTATAGATCACATCCAGGCTGATGCCCTCGATCGTGAGCTTGTCGCCCTCGGCGATGCGCATCGAAACGACGTCGACCTGGCTTTGCTCACCCATGACGGTGATGCAATGGGTGCGATCGCGCAACGCACCGAGGCCGGTGATGTGATCGGCATGCAGATGCGTGTCGACGGCCTTGACCAGCCGAAGATCCAGCTCTCGGGCGAGTTGCAAATAGCGGTCCACTTTCTCCAGCACCGGATCGATGATCAGCGCCTCGCCGCCCGGCCGGCTGGCGAGCAAGTAGCTGTAAGTACCGGAAACCTGTTCGAACAACTGGCGGAAGATCACGGTTCAATCTCCTCGACGAGCGACGTGTCCTGTCAGTGCGACGCGTGGAACAGCGTGACCGGTACAGCGAAGTTCCGCAAGGCCGGTCAATGCCGGAAATGCCGCATTCTGGTGAACACCATGGCCAGTCCGGCCGCATCCGCCGCCGCGATCACCTCGGCGTCGCGGACTGACCCGCCGGGTTGGATCACCGCCGTGGCACCCGCCGCCGCTGTTGCTTCCAGCCCATCCGCGAACGGAAAGAACGCGTCCGAGGCGACGACGCTGCCTTTGGTCAACCGGTCCGGCAGACCGGCTGCTTTGGCGGCTTCCTCCGACTTCCACGCGGCGATGCGAGCGGAGTCAACGCGGTTCGGTTGGCCCGAGCCGATGCCGACCGTCGCGCCATCCTTGGCATAGACGATGGCATTGGATTTCACATGCTTGCAGACGGTGAAGGCGAACAGCAGGTCGGCCAGTTCGGCATCCGTCGGTGCGCGTTTTGTGACGACCTTCAGATCGGTCGCACCAATCCGGCCGGCATCGCCGGTCTGTGCCAGGAAGCCGCCACCCAGACTGCGAAAGGTCCAACCGGGAGCGGTGGGATCGGGCATGCCGCCGGTCAGCAAAAGGCGCAGATTGCGACGCTTCGCCACCGCCGCGACCGCCGCCTCGGTGGCGTCGGGCGCGACGATGACTTCGGTCAGGATCGCGGCGATCTTCTCGGCCGCCGCGGCGTCCAGCGTCCGATTGACCGCGACGATCCCGCCGAATGGGGAGATCGGGTCGCAGCGGAAGGCCAGGTCCCAGGCCTCGGCCAAGGTGGCGGCACTGGCGACGCCGCACGGATTGGCGTGCTTGATGATCGCCACGGTCGGGCGTTCGAACTCGGTGACACATTCGATCGCGGCATCGGTGTCGGCCAGATTGTTGTAGGACAGCTCCTTGCCTTGCACCTGCCGTGCGGTTGCCACACCGGGCCTTGTGCCGTTGACGTAAAACGCGGCTTGCTGATGCGGGTTCTCGCCATAGCGCAGAGTCTGCCGCAAGGTTCCGGCGATGGTCAGGCGGAGCGGGAAGGCGTCCCCGCGTTGCTTCGCGAACCAGGACGCGATCGCCGAGTCATAGGCCGCCGTGCGGGCGTACGCTTCACCCGCCAGGCGGCGGCGCGATGCCAGCGTCGTGCCACCATGCGCGGCGAACTCGGCCAGAACGGAGTCGTATTGTTCCGGTTCGGTCAGGATGGTCACGAAATCGTGGTTCTTCGCCGCCGCGCGGATCAGCGCTGGGCCGCCGATGTCGATGTTTTCGACGCAGTCCTCATCGGGGGCGCCTTTCGCCACGGTGGCCTCGAACGGGTACAGGTTCGACACCACCAGATCGATTGGCGCGATGCCGTGCTCGGCCATCTGCCGGAGGTGCTCGGCGTTGTCGCGGCGGCCCAGTATGCCGCCATGGATTTGGGGGACGAGGGTCTTGACGCGGCCGTCGAGGATTTCGGGGAAGCCAGTGTGTTCCGAGACCTCCTTGACCGCGATCCCAGCGTCCCGCAACGCTTTGGCCGATCCTCCGGTCGACAGGATCTCCACGCCGCGTGCCGCGAGGGCCCGCGCGAACGGCTCCAGGCCCGACTTGTCGGAGACCGAGATCAGGGCACGTTTGATGGGGACGATATCGGGCATGACGGCACTGCCTCGTCTGATCCGGAGGCCGAGTCGACACCTCCGCCTGACGCATTTTGGTCGGCAACGCCCAGTAAGTCCAACGTGCGGGTGAGGACCTGAGATTCGGTGTAGAGATCGAGGGCTCGGGCCCGCCCGGCCTGGCCCATTTCGACGCGGAGATCCGGGTCATCCACCAGACGGTTCAGCGCCTCGGCCAGGGCGGGGACCGAGCCGGGGGGCACTAACAAACCCGTGGCTCCCGGCGCGACCTGTTCGCGGGGGCCGCGGATATCGGAGGCGACGACGGGGAGGCCGGTTAGCATGGCCTCGATCACCGACATCGGCAGGCCCTCAAATTGACTGGGCAGCACGAAAATGTCGGCTGCGGCGAGGATCGCGGCGACATCGGTGCGGTAACCCAGCAGCCTCAGGCGTTCGCCGAGTCCGGAATGGCGCAGCAGGGCCAGCATGTCGTCGCCTCGGTCGGAGTAGAGGCGTTCGCCGACGACCCATAACTCCGCCGTGGGCACGTCGCGCATCGCGGCGGCCAGTTCGGGGTAGCCTTTGAGGCGGACCAGGCGGGATACGGCCACGATCACGACGGTGTCCTCGGTCACGTCCAGCGCGGCGCGGATGTGGTCACGGGCGACGGGATCGGGGTGGAAGATGGCGGGGTCGCGGCCGTTGCGCACGGATACGGCGTCTCGGCTGATGTGCAGGCGGTGGGCGTCGCGGGCTTCCTCGTCCGAGACGGTGAGGAAGACGGTGGTGACGCGGCCGGCGAGCCACTCCATCAGGAAGCCGGCGAACCGGCGCGCCGGATTGCCCGGGGAGTTGAACCAGAAGCCGTGGCAGGTGCAGGCGATGCGCGGCACGCCAGTCCACCAGGCGGCCATCCTCGCCAGGAAGCCGCTGATCGGCATGTGGGCGTGAACGAGGTCCGGCTTTTCCTCGCGGAACAGGCGGACCAGGGCGCGGAACGCGTGCCAATGGGCCAACGGAGACATGCGCCGCTCGAAAGGGATGGGGACGATCCGGAATCCCTCGGCGCGGGGGATGTCGAGATAGGTGCCGTCGGCGCAGGCTCCGATGACCTGATGGCCGCGGGCGCGAATCTCCCGCATCAGCGGCAGCAGGAACTGCCGCAGGGAGAAATCGACGTTTGTCACTTCGATGATCTTCATGCCGCCCGCGAGTATAGAGGGTGCGGGGCGCATCGCCACGCGGGCAATCAATGATCAAAGGGCGGCGGATGTTCCGGCTGGTCGGGCGCCTCGGCTGGAAAGCGTTACCGGTTGGGGTGACGCCTTTGCTGGCGGTTGGGGGCGTAGGGCTTGGATTGCTGGTGGCCCGCGGCCTGGTTCAGGATTGAACTCCCGGCCGGGTTCCCCGGGGCCAGGCGATTGAGTTCGGCCATTTGGGCTCCGGCGGCGGCCAGGTATTCCTTACTGGGATCGGTCACGCCCATGGCATGGGCGAACCGTGCCGGATCGGCGGCGTCGAGAGCGGCCATCGCCTCGGGGTTGGCGGCACAGGCGGCGAGCTGCCCGGAGGTTGGGGTGGTGGTTGTTGGCGCGACCGGGCGGATGGGGGCGGATTGCGCCTGATGGCGGCGGACGCGGTCGGCGATGTCCATCTCGTCGATGCCTTCCGCCGGGTTCGTGTCCAGGGTCCACGGGCGGCGGGTCTGGTATCGGTCCAGGCGGGCGAGGTTGGCGCCGAACGCACGGTCCATGGCGACGATGCCGGCACGGGTGGGGCGGCGGCGGTCTTCCTCCTCCGAGCGGAGGGTTTTGTGCACGCTGTCGACCATCATTTCGTGCATCATCACGCACTGGCCGGCGATCATCGCCTCAATGGCGTCGCGCGGGGAAAACGCCATGACCATGTAGGTGGCGGCGCGGATGCGGGCTTCGTGCAGCGGCCGGGGTTCGCCGTCGCGGTTGGAGACGGCTTTGGCGATGCCGCCGACGATCTCGGTCAGGAGGTCTTTGAGCGTGTAGGCCGGCTGGGTTTCCATTGGTGCCCTGGTGGTCGCGTTGTTAGATGAAGTTTGTATATCTAACTTATTGGCCGCGTCAAGGGATTATGGTGTGGCGGTGGGGAGTGGTTACAGGGCGGCGATCGCCTCGATCTCGATCAGGAATTCCGGGGTGGCCAGGGCCGCCACGCCGATCAGGGTGTGGGGTGGCATTTTCGGGCCGAAGAACTCGGAGCGGATCGGGCCGTAGTCGGCGCGGTAGCGGATGTCGGTAAGGTAGGTCGTGACCTTGACGATGTTGGCGAGCGTGCCGCCGCCGGCCTCGATTTGCGCCTTCAGCGCCGTGAGCGCGGCGCGGGCCTGGGCCTTGAAGTCACCGGGATGGGCGCAACCGCCGTTGGCGTCGTAGTCGATTTGGCCGGCGATGAAGAGGAGGGTGCGGGAGTCTTCGACCTTGACGGCCTGGGCGTAGATCGGGGGGTCGTAGACGGTTGGGGCGGCGTAGGGGGTGAGTTTGGGCATGGGGGACTCCTGGAGGGGTTCGATTGTACTGCCGCCGTCGGGAAACATTGAGCCTGCTAGAGCACGGGCTCAAAGTCGTTCTGCCTTCGAGAAACTGGAAGAACCTCAGTCAAGACCAGCTATGGCCTCGGATATCGCACCGGCGACGCGGCTGACCAGAGAGACCGCAAGAAGATCAATTGACTGTGCGACTGCCGCGACCGGTGTCAGGCTCGTGCTTCGTTTTAGGTGTTCCTTGAGGTACGCTCTGCGTGTTGAAGCGCGTAGCGCAGGCGTCGCGTGTTCGAAAATCTCTCGGACGAGGTGGGCGACGACGACGCCAGGCTGCGCCACCTTGAGCATCCGAAACAGCTTCGAAAATACTGTGCGGTATGTATCAATCGAGGGGGCATCCCTCAAACCCACGAACATGAGGCCGGATAAGACGTTGCGCATGCTTCTCTGCTCGACCGATGGGCGAACGAGGAGTTCCATGAATCGCACAATCCGAGGACTCGCCACCCAGGCAGTTTTCTTGAGTTCGTAAAGAAAATCCTGATGTCCAATCGTCGTGAACGCGTAACTCGCTTCTGCCAACGCTCCCGTAACCTCAAAACCCGATTCACTGGTGATGAATTGCCTCTCGACGGCGAATTTGGCTGCGGCTTGACTCCAAACCGAGGGTACTCCGGCCGCCTCAGCGGCCAAACTGCGGAGGGGACGATCGTCACAAAGCAGCACTCGTCCATCGCCTTGCGCCGCGAGGATTGAATCCAGGAATGCGGGATGTACGTTCTCGAATGCATCTTTCGCCTCGCCCCTGATCCCGGTGCGCGCCTCTGCTGGGATGAGTGTCAGCGTTTCGGCAAAGTCCAATGCTGTTTGGGCACCGGTGATGCGCTGATCTATCATCTCGTCCGTAAGCTCCATCATCCGGTAATGCTCGCCGTCCCAACCAAAGGAGCCTTGTCGAGTGCCCCGCTTTGCTCGCCATTCGTCCGCGTACTCCCGTAGAAGGTCCAGAGTCGTCCGTACGACGCCAAGATCTTCAAAGGCAGCCTTTATGGAATTGGCAATGCCAAGCTGGACGAGGCCATAGAGCGTGATGCCGTCGATGACCGCACGTCGGTTGGCAGCAAGTGTGCCATTGGCTTCCAAAAATTCAGACACGACCCCAAAGGCTGTGTGGAATTCTACGTTTGGCTGGTAACGAATTGACTCCCATCCCGCCAGAGGTGATGTGCCAGAAAATTTGGCGAGCAGCGCTAACGGTACAGAACCCGATCGATACATTTCGATGAGTTTTTCGGCGAATTCGTGGCGGCGTTTCGCGCTGTCAAAAATAGACTTGAACTGTTCCTTTCCTTTCGTCTCTTTTATATTGAAGGAACCAAACGCTCTATTCTCCGGAAACATGGACTCGAAACGCTGCAGCGACCGGAAATGAGCGTAGACGTATTTATTCTGAATCTCCGTTAGGATGTAGCGAGTTGGCTCAGGACCAACATTCTCCAATTCGACTTCATCGCCACGCCGCAGTCCGAGGAGACGCTGGGCGAGTGAATTGGCAGGCGCGATTTCGTCACGTTCAATTCGAGGATCCGGTTCTGTTTCGATAATGCGTGTCAGCGTCTTGTCGCCATCCTTCTCCTTTAGGATGACCGCTACATTGGGCATGACAACGCTCGGCGTCTCGATCGCGCCACGTCCCACCTTACCCATCAGGAACAGCTTGATGGTATAGGCAAGATGGATCTGTGGGTCGCCAAATCCACTGCGAAGCGCACGGTACGCGATGGGCAGCGATCGAGTGTCGCCAAGATGTCGGTCGATCACCAGCGCTAACATCATGAGATCGTAGGGCAGACCTTGTTGGTCAGGAGAGACGGTTTCTAACCACTTGGCTATCGCAACATAGTCACCCAGTCGTTCAACCAGAGCGACCCACTGGAGGCGGTTCGTTAAAGTTTCGGCATCCGCCAATCGCTGCTCCAGGATCTGCCTCGCCTGGGGGAGCATCCCGGAGCGCTCATAGATTGCGACACCAAGTTCGGAATACCCAGGCAATGTCTTTAGGTCTTGAGCGAGACTTTCAAATAGTTGCCGCGCATCAGCCCTCCGATCGGCAAAATATAACGCCTGTAGGCGGCGGCGCAGCGCCAAATTGTCCTGGCCAGTACCGTGTAGGCCCTCGTAGAGATCGGCTGCCCGGTCGAACACCTTTGCACGGAATAGCGCCTCGGCGGCATGAAAGCGGTCACGGGGGTTGTTGATGTCAGCCACTAATCGACCGAGTTCACCAACCAGCGCAGCGGTTCTCGGGTCTCCGTCGGGCAGCAACCCGATGGCGACCGAGCGCAGAAGAACAGAATTAGGCTGGGACCGCAGGAGATCATCGAGTTCTTCGTTGAGCTCGCCAAGACTCGCAGCAGCCTCCAGGCGGGTTGCCTTGGCCAGTTCAATGACGCGCTGATCGTCCGAAGTTTCCTCAAGACTTCGTGCGTCGTCACGTGCGCGCTGTGCCTCGCCGGTCCGGATGAGGGCCTGAAGCTTGACGAGCCTGTCTGACGGTTCAAGCTCATCCTCGGGGATCGACGCGGTGGCTTTCTCCGCGGCCGGCCAGTCATCAGCCTCCACCATGCTCCGCGCATATCGACGTAGAAGTGGCGGGTAGTTGGGGGCAACGCGAAGAGCTTGGTCCAAGACTAGCGCCGCTTCATCCGAAAGGCCGGCGATGTCGAGGGCTGAGATAAGGTTCGCTGCGACGTAATCACCACGGTTGGCGTCATCGCGTGCCACAAGTTTCGCCCATGCTTGGCGGAACATATCGAGCGCTTGATCGAACCTTGGCTGAAGATCTGGCGGAATGTTCCGTGTAAGGAGCACCCCTTCGATTTCCGCAATGGGTCCGAGATGTGCAGCTGCAAGCGCGGCCAGAGAGCGCCAATCGTCCGGGTGGGCATCGAGCGCTCGCCGCGCATAGCTTTCAGCGTTCGTGTAGGCCTTTTGTGTGTGCGAGCGCAAAGAAAGGCCCAGCAGAGTGTCGACCTGGTCCCGCAGATCCTTTGGAATCAGCGCCTCGATGTCGGCCGCTGCATATTTTGGCGGAGCCGCGTCTATAATGACAGCCACAGCTTGGCGAGCTGTCGGGTCTTCGGCCAAGACTGCGCATGCCAGATCAAAGGCTTGCTGCTGTTCACCTCCCAATAACTTTGCGGTCGCCAGGATTGCCCGTGCCCCCGGCCACTCGGGGTCCTCTGCATAAGCCGCGTGCATTTCCTGAATGGCGACGTCTCTACTGCCCAGGAGAAGATGTACTATTCCGATATTCGCTTTTAGGCGATAACGGGTTCGCTTTGAGGCTGTCGCAGCTTCTTCCTTCCACAGTCGCTCGTATACCCGAAGCGCAGCGCGCTGCGAGCCGTCCTCCACTAATTTGATGGCTTCGTTAATCTTCAATTGGAGAGGGTCATCCGCATCCACTCGTTCCGTGGGAACAGCAAGGAGCTTCTCGTCGCGTTGCATGATCAGCGCCCGAATCTGACTCCCCTCCCGCTGTATAGTCGCCTCAACGGCATCAAACCGCGACACAAGGTCAAGAGGTGCGAGGTCGTGGAAATGCTTATTGAGTAGCTCGGGGTAGTCCGTAATCCGCTGCTTGAGCGTCAGCCAGCCTTGCACTCGGACCTCAAAGAGGCCTTGCTTTGCATGCTCCTTTGAAATTTCACGGGCGAGTTGCTGTATGGCGGTATCGTTCATGGCGGTTGTCGCCACGATGAACACATCAATCGGAGGCACAAAGGTTTTCGCCTTCGCCACCTCAACCTTCAGTTCGGCTTTCGTCAGCTTGGCACCGTATCCTTCTTCCTTGCCTTTGCACTGGACACCGACGAACTTCTGTTCAACGCGATCTGTTCCGTAAACGTCGACCCCGCCTTGCGGCTGGCCGCGACGGCCGTGCATGTCGACGTCGTTGGTCTTCCATAGACGCGCATAAAGATCGAAGCAGAGACTTTCAAAGTCCTGCCAGTTGTTCGGCGGTGGAAAAGCGCGACTGAGCACGCTCGTCATCGTTTGTCCTCGTTGGGGTGTCTCTAAGAAAGAAATACGGCGAATCGAATGCTGCCGCTGATTGTCGAGATATTGTTTACGCAAATAGTCCGTCAGTGCAAAGGACGGACTATGAACTCCTGCGTCGTTCGGATTGGACCTGCGCAAGTTGGTTCGATTTCGGGCAATGGCTCCGGCATGTCCTCCAGGCCTGGGTAGCGGTAAGCGATACCCCAGACTGACAGATGGCGCACCGCCTCGGCCCTCTGAGCGAATCGCGGATATACCCGCACAAGCCGCGACGCGAGATCGTCCAGATCATGAATGCGGCGGAACGGTTCACCCGCCAGCACCAGCAACGCCTTGATCAGTTTTTTTGGGGGGCCCGCTGAACATGATACGCGCTGGCCCCCAGACGAGAGAGACGAACGGCGGCGGTCGCGACATCAATGTGTTCCTCAACGATCGCCAGCCAACGCCTGGCCTCACCCTGATTTTCGGGCTGGATGGGCCGGTCAGGCCCGCTCATACACGGCGATCCCTTCGATTTCCGCTTCATAGGCCAGGGTGCCAGCGATTTTCGGCCGGCGCAGGTAAACCGCGTCCCTGACCGGGATCACATCCACTGGACGATCGTAGCCGCGCCGCGCCTCCCAGCCGGCCCACAACGTCAGCTTATCCGCGGGCGCGTCATCGTCGAGGATGACCAAAAGATCGATGTCGCTATCGAGCCCGGAACTCGCCGCGTGCGCGTGAGCCGAACAGCACGACACGGCGCGGGTGGAAGTAATCCACGACCCGGCTCAGTAACTCTTGTGGCACCAACGGTGCTTCGCGCATCGTATTCCTCTTGCCCGGCGCCGCGACGCGGCACTGCGGCCTGTCCAGCCATTATATCATCAATCGGCCGCGAAAACCAGGTTCCTCGTGGGACCGGTGCCGGCGGCGGTCGTGAGCGCGTCCGGGGGACCCGCGGCCCACTGCCCTTCTCCATGATACCTGTTCCGCGCCGCGAAAACGGGAGCGTTCATCCGACTTTAACCAGTTCTCGGTGTTTATGGTCTCCCGCTGGGACGTCGCCAAGGGAACAGGCGCAGCAAGAATATTCAACCGCGGATGCACGCAGATGCACGCAGATGTTACGAGGGTAAACCGATTGTCCGAGTGCGTGATCGGTTGCTCCTTTAAGGTTATCAATACGCTCGGGTCGGGGTTTCTCGAAAAGAATTACGAGAACGCGCTCGTGCACGAATTGCGCAAGGCTGGGCTGACCGTGGCTCAACAACACGGTGTCACAGTTGAATACGATGGCATTACCATTGGGACCTACGCGGTCGATCTGTTGGTCGAGGAGACGATCATCGTCGAACTGAAGGCGGTCAGGGCGCTGGATCACAATCATATGGCACAGTGTCTCAATTATCTGAAAGCGACCGGCTTGCATCTTTGTCTGTTGCTGAACTTCGGCAGATCACGCCTCGAGATTCGCCGCATTGCCCACAATCTTTGAGCCAGCACGGTTCATCTGCGTGCATCTGCGTGCATCCGCGGTTGAATATTCTTTCTTCCTCAATCCGCGTTCAGGCGACCTCCTTACAGTGGGTCCTTGCCGTCGATCAGAATGAAAGCGATACGGCACGGCTCGGTGCCATGGTTGACCCAGGCATGGTTGGTCGCCTGCATGACGACAACGTCGCCGGCCGTGAGGTGCCTCGTCTCCTCGTCGAGCATGAGATCGATTTCACCGGCCAGAACCAACCCGAAATCAACCGAGCGCGTGCGATGCATCATCGGATGCCGTGACGGGTGCGCTTTCGCCGCCTCCTGCTCAAGGCCGGCCAGTTCGATGAAGTAGCGCGGATTATCCGGCTCATCGTCCGGGCTCGTTGGCGGGAAATCGACGATACGGAACAGCGTGCCGCCGGGATCCGGATGCAGCCCCTTCATTTTGGCCGCGAAATCGTCCGTGCCGGAGCACTCGGCCGGCGACGTGTCGAGCACCCACAGCGGCCAACTCACGGGCCGCCCAGGGCGCGCGAGTTTCGTCGCTGGGCCGTCGCTGAGAAACACCGCCTTGCCGGAGGCGTCGTGCGTCGTGACGACTCGTCGAATTGGTTTGTCGAAGTCCATGAGCTGTCTCCCCTGAATATGATTACAGCAACCGCGCCAACCGGTCGAACTCCGCCACACTGAGTGCCTCCGCCCGCCGGTCCGGAGCGGTCTCGGCGCGAGCCAGCGGTGCCTCGCCGCGTGGGCGAGAAGAACCTCTGGTGCTCTGGTCCTCTGGTTCTCCCAGATAAAGCGGTGCCGGAAGAGGACGCGTACTCGGCGTTCGCGGCCCGGATGCGCGGAAGGGCAAGAATTTATCTCAGAGGACCAGAGAACCAGAGAATCAGAGAAATCGGAATGAGCGGCCTGAGGGCGGTGCATGATCAATTCCGCCGGTCGTGATTACAGCAACCGCGCCAACCGATCGAACTCCGTCACGCTCAGCGTCTCCGTCCGCCGGTCCGGCGCCACGTCCCCCAACTACAGTGCCGCGATCGCCTCGGTCTCGATCAGGAATTCCGGCGCCCCCAGTGCCGCCACGCCGACCAATGTGTGGGGTGGCATTTTCGGGCCGAAGGACTCGCCACGGATCGGCCCGTAATCGGGGCGGTAGCGCATGTCGGTGACGTAGGTCATGACCTTGACGATGTTGGCGAGCGTGCCGCCGCCGGCCTCGATTTGCGCTTTCAACGCGGTGAGCGCGGCGCGGGCCTGGGCCTTGAAGTCGCCGGGATGGGCGCAGCCGCCGTTGGCGTCGTAGTCGATCTGGCCGGCGATAAACAACAAAGTCCGTGCATCCTCTACCTTGACCCCCTGTGCGTAGATCGGCGGATCGTAAACGGTTGGGGCGGCATAGGGTGAGATTTTGGACACGGGCTGCTCCTGGATGGGGGGCGCTCGGTCCGCGGAACGCCTGGCCGGCGGTGGGACGGCCGGGGTGGCGAGGAGGCTTGCTCTGGGTGGAGAGGGATCATTCGGTGGCCGGTGAACTCAACGGAACCGTCTGGTTGGCTTCTGCCGCGGCTGGAACAAGGGGGGCTTCGCATGGTGCGGGGAGCGATCGTTTGGCGAACGGCACGCAGATCAGGGCCGCGACGGTCAGCATGGCTATCAAAGCCCACGATTCGTTGATCGACTGAGTCAGGGCGGCTCGTTCAACGATGGGCCGCAGCATCTCCTGGGCCTTCGCGTCCAGCGGACCGGCCAGGCCCGCCGCGAAACTCTCCATCGAAAGACCGGCGAAGCGGGCGGTGGCGATGTCTCCTGACCGCAACCTGTCCATTATTTCCACGCCGTGCGAGGCCGAACGGCCGTAGATCACAGAGTCGATCAGGGCTATCCCAATTGCTCCGCCGAGATTGCGCATCAAATTGAACAGGCCGCTCGCGTCAGGCACCCTGCTCGCGGGCAGCGCGCCAAGGGCCAGCCGGGTCGGCGGCAACAAACAAAACATAATCGCGAGACCACGAACAACCTGCGGCCAGAACATGCCGTCGTAGTCGGTCTGCGGGGTTTGCAAGGCGCTAAGCCCAAGGCCAACGGCAAACGTCCCGAACCCAGCCGCCGTAAGCAGACGGGGATCGAGGCGTTGCTCCAGCGTGACGGCCAGCGGCGCGGTCAGTAGCTGCGTCACACCGGTCACCAGCATGATCCCGCCGATTTCCAGCGCATCGTGATATCGGACGAAGGCGAGATAGACCGGCATGAGGTAGACTGAACCGAACAGGCCCATCCCCAACACGAAACTCAGAATGCAGCCGATCGTGAAATTTCGGTCGGCGAAAGCGCCCAAATCAACAATCTTGTGTTTGGCATGGCGTGTGCGCCCGATGAAGCCGGCCGCGCTCGCCAGGCTGAGCGTCAGCATGCCCATCGCCAGTCCTGAGGTCCAACCTAGCTGTGGCGCCTCCTTCAGGGCGATTTCCAGCGTCGTCAATGCCATCGCCATCATGACCAGCGACGGAAGGTCAAGGGTTCGCGGTTCCTGGAAGTCTCGCGTGCCGCGCGGCAACAGTGCGCTGGCCAATATCGCCGTGAAGATGCCCGGCGGGACGTTAATCAGGAACAACCAGTTCCACGAATACGTCCAGGTGATCCAGCCGCCCACGATTGGACCGACGGAGGGCGCCAAAACCGCCAGCACGCCGGCGAGCATGGTGGCGATGCCCTGGCGCCGCACCGGAAACAACAGGAAAACCGCCGTGAAAACCGCCGGGATCAATGTCCCGCCGGCAAATCCCTGCAAGACCCGCCAGGCAACCAGAACGCCAAAGCCGCCGCTCGTGGCGCAGCCTGCGGAGGCCAGTGTGAAAACGCAGACGGAAGTGACGAATAGCCACCGCATGCTCAGCAGGCGCGTCAGGAAGCCGGTCAGCGGAATCGCGATGACCTCGGCGATGAGATAGGCGGTCTGCACCCAACTCATTTGCGCGGGCGCGATGCCGAGCGCGCCCTGAATCGCCGGCAGCGATGTCGCCACGACCTGCACGTCGAGGATCGCCATGAACATGCCAACGCACATCATTGTGAAGCCGATCCAGATCCCGACAACCTTCGTCCGCGACGGGGCCACGCGGATCACGCGGCGGCGACCGCGGCCGTTCGGCCTGGAGGCAGATCGAATGCCAATGTCCGAGACACGGCGCGATTCGGCAGGCGAGTCAGACGGGCCGCGACGCGCAGTCCGCCCGGCCAGAGCGCGCCCAGAAGCATCAGCGTGGTCTGGCCGGCATTCGACCGTCCGGCGCGGTCCAACAGGCCGGCCCGAGCGATTTGACCGGCGACATCGGCCCGCATCCGCTGATGGTACGCGGCCCCCGGCAACCCGGCCAGGTAACAAGACGCGGCTGTCAACGCGCTGTGCAGAGCGATCGACATGCCGTCACCCGTGAACGCGGGAATCACGGCCATTTGATCGCCAAGCCGGAATAAGCCCGGCGCATCGTCTGACGTAGGCGAATGCACGAACCCAAACGGAACACGGTAAATCGAGATCGGCCGGCTGGCCGCCGAAGCGCCCGCGAGCCGCCGTCGAAAATGCGGCTCCGTTCGCATCAAATCTTCAAATAAAGCGTCCCAGCCGCCGCCCATGCGCCGCAACCTCGCCGGATCGACGAGCAGGCACAAATTGACCAGGCCGTCCTCCACCGATTGGAGGCCGGCATATCCGTCCGGCATGAGCAGGATTTCGACAGCCCCGGCCAAAGCCGCCAGCTGTGCCCGGGTCAGCCGGAGGTGGAGTTTGAACCCGACAAGGTCCGGCGGCACGACCCCGTCACGGCGCAGGCCGCGGAGATCGTGTTTGCCGGTGGCCAGGAACAGACTCTCGGTCCGCACCTCCGCGCCACCGGCGTCGAGCACGATCGGGTCGCGATCACGGGTCAATTTCACGGTCTGGCCGCGCCGCACCTCCGCACCACATCGCTCGGCGTGACAGAGAAGTGCTTCATCCAGAACGCGGCGCGACAGGCCAAAGCCCGTGAATGGCAGCGCGCATGAAACGACCGACAGGCCCCGAACCAAGCGAAATTCCTGAATCGGATGCGCGCCCAACCCGGCGAGGCCGATCCCAATGCGTTCGAGATAAGTTCGCGCCTCGCCACTGATGAACTCACCGCAGATCTTGTTGGCTGCCTTCGCGTCACGCTCGAACACCAACACGTTCCGGCCAGCGCGGGCCAGCATGCAGGCCGCCGCCGCTCCGGCGAGGCCGCCGCCCGCCACGACGATCGGTACCGTCACTTCAGGCGTCCGACGCCATGGCGGAACGGGAAGCAGGACCGGATTTCGGCGGCGATGCCGGCATCCGCCAGCAGTCTCTCCCAGTCTGGGCGGCGGAACCCGCGGGCGATGGAAATTTGCCCGTCCCGCCGCACGATGCGATGCCAGCCCGCCGCGCGGGCGAGCCATGGAAAGCCGTAATACGCCAGCGCGTGGCGATGCAGGTCGGTAACGAACCAGCCGCGCGCGGCGTGCCGGTCAAGCCATCGGAGGAACCGGATCACCTCGGCACCGGTCAGATGATGGGTGAATTGTGAGTTGACGATGAAGTCCGGCGGAGGCTGTGGGTCGTAATCGAACAGATCGCCGGTGCGCCATACGATCCCCATCTCCCGCGGCGTCGCCGCCGCCGCCACCTGCCCGGCGCGCGGGTTGAGATCGATGCCCTCAAGAGTCACCTTCAGGCCGCGCCTGACGGCCCACGAGTGGATCGCGCGCAACAGATCGCCATCGCCACAGGCAACGTCCAGGATCGATACGCCGGCGCCAGGCGGCAGATCCCGCGTTGCCCGCGCGAGCCAGCGCAATGCCGGCCGATGCGTGAACGTGACCCGGTTGAGCTTTGCCAGATCGCTCAAACATCGTGCGTAATCCTCGGCGCTCGTGGAGCCTGAATCCATCTCCTCCGGCAGCGTGCTTCGACGGGACAGGTCCATCGTCTCAGACCACCGTGAACCGGAACGTTTCGGCGACCATTCCTGGGCCGAACGCCATCGCGAATCCTCGGCCACCCGGCACCGTGTCCGGTTGGGCCAGCATCCGCCGCAAAACGAACATCAGGGTCGCCGAGGACATGTTGCCGAACTCGCGCAGCACGGCGCGAGAATGCTCCAGCGCGCCACACGGCAGACTCAGGCCGATCTCCACGGCATCCAGCACGGTCCGGCCACCGCCATGCACGGCCCAAAGATCGACCGGCCGCGTGCCCTCGCCGCGCAGCAAACCCGCTTCATCATTTCGCGCGATTTCCTCTCGCAGCGTCTGAGCAATGCGTCCGGGGACCTTGCCGGACAGGTGCATGTGAAAGCCTTCGTTCCCAATCCGCCAGGTGATCAAATCGCTGCTGTTTGGAATGACAGAGGAACGGAAATCGCCCAACGCGATGCCGCATGCGTCCGCCGTCACCAATGCCGCCGCGCACCCATCGCCAAACAACAGAAATGACAGCACGGTCTCGATCTCCGCGGTCTCCTGCAAATGCAGGGTGCACAGTTCCAGATTGACCACGAGCACGCGCGCGGCCGGGTCCGCCCGCACCGTCTGGCTTGCCATCCGAAGCGCCGGAACAGCGGCCGAGCAGCCCATGAAGCCGAGCACCGCACGCGAAAGGTCCGGCCGCAGACCCAGAAGTTCACCAAGCTGAAGATCGAGACCAGGCGCGGTGAAGCCGGTGCAGGAAGCGACGATGAGGTGGGTGATTCGCGCACGCTCGCCGGCGATACCAAGCGCGTCGACGGCACGCGACGCGAGGGTCAGCGCCTGGGTTTCATACAGCGCCATTCGCGCGGCGGTACCCGGGAAGCCGCCACGCGTATAAAACCCCTGGGAATCCACTTCTCCAGCTTCGAGATTTCCCGCCCGCAGGCCCGAATAACGATGCGCGATGCCGGACCGTTCGGCCATCCGGTCGAAGACGGACCTGCGCTTTTCATCGGACAACAGGGTGCGGGCGAAGGCGATGAACGGCGCGTGGATGTCGTTGGCTGGAACCGCCGTGCCGATACGGTTGATATGGGCGGCCGTCATGCCGCGCGCCGCAACAGCAGAACGGCGTTAAGTCCGCCGAAGGCAAAGGAGTTGGACATCGCGACACGGATTGGCTCGTTCCGCGCCTCATTCGGTACGCAGTCCACCAGGCATTCCGGATCACGCTCGCGAAATCCGATCGTCGGCGGCAGGATACCGTGATGCAACGCCAGCGCGGTCACCGCGAGTTCCACCGCGCCACCCGCGTTAAGACAGTGCCCAACCATCGATTTGGTGGATGAGACCGGCATGCGGTCCAAATGTCCGCCAAACACCTGACCAAGCGCGTCCACTTCCGTCTTGTCATTGAGCCGTGTGCCGGTACCGTGCGCATTGACGTAGTCCACCTCCTTCGGTGCCATCCCGGCATCGTCGAGCGCCGCCCGCATCGCCCGCGCCGCGCCGGAGGCATTCGGGGCAGTGAGTTCCCCGGCATCGGCACTCATGCCAAAGCCCGTCAGCTCCGCGTGGATCGTGGCGCCTCGCGCCCGCGCGTGCCGCCATTCTTCCAGCACCAGAATCGCGGCGCCTTCACCGATCACGAGCCCGGTGCGGTCCCTCGAGAACGGGCGGCAGACATCCGGGCTGAGCACGCGCAACGCGTCCCACGCCTTCATGAAACCTACGACGATTGAAGCATCGCTGCCGCCGGTCACCGCCATGTCCATCATACCAGCGCGGATCATGTGGAACGCCAGCCCGATCGCGTGGGTGGCCGACGCGCAGGCGGATGCCGTCGAAAAGCAGGGACCGCGAAGCCCGAATTCCATCGAGACATGGCTCGCGGGCGCGTTCGGCATGATGCGCGGCACGGTCATCGGATGCAGCCGCTTCGCGTTTTCGCCGTACAGCGCCTTGTAGGAACTGTCGAATGTTTCCTGGCCAATCGCCGCCCCCAGCACCACGCCGGCCCGTGACGGCTCCATCCGGTCCACGGTGATAGCCGCCATCGCCTCGCGGGCGGCGACCAGCGCCAGTTGTGACGTCCGGTCCAACATCGGCAACCGCCGCGTCTCGAAATGCGCGGCGGGGTCAAACCCGGCGACCTCGGCGGCGTGGGTGACTATCAGCCGCTCGGTCGGAATATTCGCGATCGGCCGGATGCCACTTACGCCGTGACTCACGCCGGCCCAGAGTGACGCCAGATCATGGCCAAGCGCGGTGATGGCTCCGATCCCGGTGATGGCGACCCTACGACCACCGGTCACTCGGTGGCACCCGGAATTTCCGCCGCGGGTTCCTTGTGAGGTTCCGCCTTCCCTCCAGCGGCTCTTGCCCGCTCGGCCTTGTCCATCGCGGCGATCACATGTTGGACCAACTCGCCCACCGTGCCGAACTCGGTGCCGGCCCGCTCGGAGATCGTGGGAATGGTAATATCGAGGACAGTCTCAAGCTGGAACACGGCCATGGTGAGATCAAGCGAATCGACGCCCAACTCCTCGATGGTGGCGCCCGGTTGTAACATGGTCCGATCGACCGCGGCCTCCTTGGCCAGGATGGCGAGTATCTGTGCCACGCGAGGGTCGGTATCGAAGGAGCCGTTCTGGTTACACATTATTCATTCTCACTATCGACCTCACTATCGACGCGGACGTGGTTGGTCGCCGGCGCGGAAGTAGACTGCGTGGCAATCTCGGGCCGCGAACCGATCACGGAAACCCTCGGTTCCCGGCGTGCACAACTTTACGGGTGGTTCTTTTGTCAGACTGACGATTGAGGTTAACCTGCCCCGCCGCCGCCGCACAATGTTCATAACGAGACCCGTCAACTCGTCCCGCGGACGGACGGGCGCCACGGCGATGGCCCATGTCCAGGCAGCGCGAGATCGGGAAATCAGGCCTCGGTCATTGGCAGTTTCGAGAGCACATCCGGCCGGAGCAGGAACGCGCGAGACTGGTTGAGGCGCCTCGCCTCCTCGCGATCGAACAAACGGGCGCCGGCGGGCAATGGGACCGAAGCCGGCCAGGGCTGCGACGTCGTGTAGGCCACCATGACCTCGGTCGCCGTGCCGCCGGGCACGGTGCTGATATGAAGAAGCCCCTTCTGGCTGGGCTTCTCGCAGGCCGGGGTTTTCACGGACGAAGGCGCCAGGAACCGTTGCGACGTCGCCTCAATCGCCGTCGGGAATCGACCAGGGTTCCGTTAGGCGACGCGCGTAAATAACCGCTTCAGTTCGGCTTTCCTTCAGTCGTCATCCGCGGACTTCCTCCGGGGATCAATCGCGGCACTGTGCTGGTAGAGATCCCCGGGCCAGGCCGGGGGATGACGTCAAGAGAAGCGTTCCACTCGATTCGATTATTGTTCAGCGGAGCCTTAGCTCAGGACTGGCGTCTGGCGCAGGACAGGTCCGTCTCACTCTCGGCGCGGAGAATGGCGGCGGGGTCGATCTGGCGGGAGGTCCCTGGCGCCGCGTGCATCGCGTTGAGCCGAAATGGGCCTGACCGGCGATTTTGGGGATGATCGGCGGCGTAGGCTCGGCCCCTGAGTAGTTTCCGGTCCTGATGCAAACCCTTGCCACCTCCCACATCACCACCCTTGCGGAGAATTCTCCGCGGAGCGTGACATGATCACACCTTACCTTGTGGCGGCGATCGCCCTTACGATGATCACCGGCGTTGCTCTCGGACAGTCTCCATCTCTGACCACTGAGGTGGACCCCGGAAACTGGACAGGTAGCTAAGAGAGAGTCTTCCCTTGGAGCGGCCGTTTGGCCGAAGGTGAGACATGACCAATACTCGGAAGAAACACAGTTCTGAATTCAAGGCG